>CEUV01017938.1_pt1 | contig 22858 bp, 25 predicted proteins | sample 356401 | NCBI WGS metagenome assembly CEUV01 (sample SAMEA2622710, study PRJEB7988) | marine metagenome | isolation source: saline water (ENVO:00002010), including
TGCAAACTAAGTTGTTTCGGGGCTATGCTCATCTGTTTTTCACGAAATTTTAACAAAATCTTGGGTGTTCATTTAGGAAATGTAGTAATTTTTTAATCGCATTTGCACGATGGCTAATTTTATTTTTTTCATTGGCTGCCAACTCCGCAAAAGTTTGCTGAACCCCTTCAGGTATAAAAACAGGATCATAACCAAAACCAGCTTCTCCTCGAGGGCTTTTGGCGATTGTTCCCTTGACAATTCCTTCAAATTGAAAGCTGTTTTCTGTATTCATCAGCGTAATCACCGTTCTGAATTGCGCCTTTCTGTTGGACGCACCTTGAAGTTCGTCGAGCAGTTTCTCTGTATTTCGTTGATCGTTTCGGGGATCCCCCCCCGCATAACGCGCCGAATACACACCCGGCGCTCCGTTTAAAGCATCAACTTCTAAGCCACTGTCATCCGAAATCACAACATGTCCATAACGTTTAAATACGGTTTCGGCTTTGATAAATGAGTTGCCTTCAAGGCTTGTTGCGGTTTCTTTGATCTCATCATCATGCCCAAGATCTGCAAGGGTTTGTACGGAATACTGTGGTAGTATGTCTCGAAACTCTTTTGCTTTGTGATCGTTATGGGTGGCTAAAATCAGTTGAGTCATCAATGGTGGTATGGGTGATGGTTATTAATTGTACATGCGCGGTAGAGTTGCTCAAGTGCTACTACTCTGGCGAGTTGATGTGGAAATGTCATAGGCGATAATGATACCATTCCATTGGCACGTTGGCGCAATGAATCACTAAATCCATAAGCACCTCCAAGGCAAAACACGAGGGTTCCTCCATGGATCATGATGTGTTTATCGATAAATTGAGCAAATACTTTGGAGTCCATTTGTTTTCCTTTTTCGTCAAATAAAATCAGAGCATCCCGGTCGCTGACATATTTAAGGATCAATTCTTCTTCGGCTTGCAAAGCAGTTGTCGGTTTGTTTCTGTGGTGTTTGACTTCCTTAAGTTCTATCCATTCAAAGGGCATAAATCGTTGGATGCGTTTAACATAGGTCTGGACTTGTTCGAGTCCATATTCGCCCACTGTTTTTCCAATCCCTACGCATTTCATTTTCATGGGTTAAAGATAATCATTTGAGTGCCGACGAAGTAGAATTTTCTTAAATTCGCTACATGCATCCGTTTTCGTTTCGGGTCACTTTCACAATCATAGATGCACGATAGAATCAACCTTAACACCATCCTTACGCCATGCCATTCTTTGTTGATGTGATTTTGCCTTTACCGATACCAAAATTATTCACCTATCTAGTAACTGAGCAGGAGTATGATTTTATCCAGCCTGGTATTCGAATTGTGGTTCCTTTCGGCAACAAAAAAAAATATGCCGCTCTAAGCTATTGCACCCACCAAAACAAGCCACCTTATGAAGCCAAATCAATCGAATATATTATAGATCAACAAGCGGTTGTCAGCCCGAGGCAGCTCAAACTTTGGGAATGGATTTCAAATTATTACATGAGCCCATTAGGGAGTGTGTTTCGAACCGCTGTACCCAGTATTTTACTGTTGGAAAGCGAAACCGAGTTGCACTTTCACAACACCCCTTCTGATGGTATCAAACTCAGCACTGGTGCAGCACAACTGCTAAATACCCTCGAACAATATGGCAAGCTCAATTTGTCCGATGTCGTCAAATTGGAATTGTCAAAAAGCCCATACAAACTAGCCCAAGAGTTGCTCAATCACGACTTGATTCATGTTCGGGAAGAAGTATATACAAAGTTTAAGCCCAAACAACAAAAGCAATTGGCCTTAGCTTCATCCTACAGTCCTGACCACGCATTGCGAGGCCTGCTTGCAAAGATTGATCGCTATCCCAAACAAAGAGAAACGCTTTTGCAGTTGATTCAGCAAAAAACAAGCATTCAAAAATCTGACTTTTTACGCATGTCAGGTGTATCCAAATCTGCCGTTGAAACCCTTATCAAAAAGGGAATTTTGGATCAACAAACGATCGTTGTTGACCGATTGACAGCTAAAACCGAAGCCGAAACACCTTTGCAAGCACTCACCAGTTCCCAACGACAGGCGCTTGATTCTCTACATAAGGATATCAAAAACACCAACCGCTTTTTGTTGCATGGCGTAACTGCTTCAGGAAAAACAGAAGTGTATATGCACTTGATTCAAGAAGTAATTCAGCAAGGAAAACAAGTCCTTTTTTTAGTTCCTGAAATTGCACTTACCACCCAGATCATTCAGCGGTTATATGTTCATTTTGGAAAAAGCATGGCCGTTTATCACTCGCGCTATACCCCCAGTGAGCGTGTGGAGGTTTGGAATAAGGTGTTGGTTCAAGAACCCAGCGCACAACTCATTGTTGGGGCGCGTTCGGCAGTACTGTTACCGTATTCAAATCTGGGGCTGATCATTGTGGATGAATCCCACGAAGTGGCCTACAAACAATTTGAGTCTAACCCGCGCTACCATGCGAGAGATGTTGCGGTAATACTTGCTGGCTTGCACCAAGCCAAAATTGTTTTGGGCTCTGCCTCTCCTTCGATCGAGTCCTCTCACAACAGCCGTACGGGAAAGTACAATCTCGTAGAAATCAAAGAACGATATCGAGGCTTTTCCATGCCCGAAATTAAACTTATCGACCTTAAGGTTTCTCAGAAAAAAAGGCAGATGAATGGACATTTTTCCCAAACATTAATCGACGCAATCTCAAAAACCATAGATGCTGAAGAACAAGTGATTTTGTTTCAAAATCGAAGAGGTTTTTCTTCTTTTGTCAACTGCACTACTTGTGGGCATGTGCCGCAATGCCCCAGTTGTGATGTGAGTTTGACCTATCACAAGCAAAACAAAAAACTTAAATGTCATTATTGTGGTTACCATGTATTGAGTCATGCCCATTGTGTGGCATGCGGAACTGCTCACCCCAAACCCATGGGACTGGGTACCCAACAAATTGAGGCTGAAATCCAACAGTTATTTCCACATGCTCGTGTGGGGCGAATGGACTCCGATACCACAAAAGGAAAACATGGACACAGAGATTTGATCAATCGTTTTGCGCAACACGATTTGGATATCTTGGTTGGGACGCAAATGTTGACCAAGGGATTGGATTTTGGGCGGGTTACGCTAGTCGGGGTAGTCTTGGCAGATGGCTTGCTCAACTTTCAGGATTTTCGCGCTCATGAAAGGGCATTTCAGATGCTTTTACAAGTGTCAGGTCGTGCGGGTCGAAAAGATCGAATGGGTCGGGTACTGATTCAGACCTATGACAACAACCATCTTGTTTTACAGCAACTTAAGAAGTACGACTATGATAGTATGTTTTTGGTACAGCTCAAGCAGCGAGAAGAATTTGGCTACCCACCTTTTGTGCGATTGACTCGTTTTGAACTCAGACACAAGAATTTTTCGGTCTTACAAGAGGCAGCAAATTGGTTTTCACATGCACTTCACAATCAATTTTCGCAGGTGCTCGGCCCACAGTCCCCGCCAGTTGGTCGAATTCGAAACCAATTTTTAATGCAGATTTTGCTCAAACTCCCCGCCAGCCAGTCGGCAGCACCTGCCAAGGAACAGTTGATCCGCATTTGTAAACGATTTGAACAAATTCCCGCTTTTCGATCTGTAAAACTGGCGATTGATATCGATCCGATTTGACCAGTACAGTAAGGCAGAACAACTTTAAAAAACTACCCTCGAAAGTTCTTTGTGATGAAAATCCATCCAAAAGGGTTGGAATAAACAAACAAAAGTGATAATTTCGCTGCCCAATTTAGAAATATGAATCATTACGAAACTGTTTTCATTTTAAATCCCGTTTTATCTGAAGATCAGGTAAAGGAAGCAGTTCAAAAGTATGCTGATATCATCACTTCCAACAGTGGTGAGATTGTCGATAAGGAGGACTGGGGCTTAAAGAAATTTGCCTACACCATTCAAAATAAAAAAAGTGGCTTTTACCATCTTTTTGATTTTATCGCAGCTCCCGAAGTTGTACATGCTTTAGAACTGGAATTTAGACGAGATGAGCGTGTAATGCGCTATCTAACGGTCAAGCTCGATAAGCATGCAGAAGCTTGGGCCGAAAAACGAAGAGAACGATTAACAGCTAAAGCATAACTCATGGCATCATTAGAACAAGCTAGCAAAGGCGGAAAGCAAGGCGAAGTTCGCTATCTTACGCCGCTTGACATTGAGACAAGTAAAGAAAAGAAGTATTGCCGCTTTAAAAAATCTGGCATCAAGTATATTGACTACAAAGACCCCGATTTTTTGTTGAAGTTTGTCAACGAGCAAGGTAAAATTTTACCACGTAGACTCACGGGTACTTCCCTAAAATACCAGCGCAAACTATCGGTTGCGATCAAACGCTCACGGCATTTGGCATTGATGCCTTATGTTGCTGACCTTTTAAAATAAGTCACCATGGAATTGATACTAAAAAACGACGTAGAAAATCTTGGCTTTAAAGACGATATTGTACAGGTCAAAAACGGATATGGACGCAACTTCTTGATCCCGCAAGGGCACGCTATTTTAGCAACGCCCTCAGCAAAGAAAGTGTTGGCTGAAAACCTCAAGCAACGCGCCTTTAAGGAGCAAAAATTGGTGGATGATGCCAATGCGCTGGCCAAAAAGATTTCTTCGCTAGAGATAAGAATCTCTGCCAAAGCTGGCGGGACTGGTAAATTGTTCGGCTCCATTGGTCATGCTGATTTGAGTGCTGCGCTGCAGACTGCTGGTCATGACATCGAAAAGAAATTTATCAAAATCTCAGGGGGGACAGTTAAGGTCTTGGGTAAGCACCAAGCCGAAATCCGTTTGCACCGTGAGGTTAAGGTACAATTGGAATTTGAAGTCATAAAGGCAGAAGATAAAGAATAGTATTTGTGTTTACTGCATAAATAATATAAGCCGACCCATGGGTTGGCTTTTTTTACACCCAATATGCAAATAGAAGACGCATAACGTGAATCACGATTGTTTAACTCTAGGTTCAATATTTTAGCGATTACACCACTTTTTTTACATTTCATTTTGCAGTACCTTTATGCACATGTCAACAAAGCCCAATACACCCAAGGGGATGCGGGATTTTTTACCGCAAGAGGTTATGCGTCGCAACCATATTATGGGTGTGATGAAAACGCAATTTGAGCGGTATGGGTTTTTGCCGATCGAAACGCCCGCTATGGAGCGTCGGGAGTTGTTGTTGGGTAAATATGGTGACGAGGGTGACCGTCTGGTATTTAAGCTGCTCAATTCTGGTGAAAAAGTAAAAAAGGCAGATTTAGATGCCTTGGATAAGGGTGAATTATCGCGTTTTGGGAATTCCCTTTCCGATAAAGCCCTTCGGTATGATCTCACGGTGCCTTTTGCTCGCTTTGTGGTGCAGCACCAAAACGAATTGAGCTTTCCATTCAAACGCTACCAGATTCAGCCCGTTTGGCGTGCTGATCGTCCGCAACACGGTCGTTTTCAAGAATTCACCCAATGCGATGCCGACGCCATTGGCTCGGATAGCTTACTACTGGAATTGGAGTTTATCCAGATGATCGATGCGATTTTTGGGGATCTTCAATTGTCGGGTTGCACCCTGCGTATCAATCACAGAAAAGTGCTTGAGGCCATTGCCCAACTGGCTGGTGCCGGTGCAGAAACGACACGCTTTTTTACCACCCTCGACAAGCTCGATAAAGTTGGCTGGGAAGAAGTCAAACGTTTGTTGCTAGAGGCTGATTTTGACACCGATATTCTTGATAAGATCAATGCTGCTCTAGAAGGCAAATCTAATATCGACCAACTCGATGTGCTTGGGCAACTGTTAGGGACTTCAGACAGCGATCACGATCCAATACAAGATCTTAGCTTTTTGTTTTCCAATTTGGAACAGCTCAACTCGACAACGGTTGTTTTTGATTGGACACTCGCGCGTGGTTTGGACTATTATACAGGTACCATATTTGAAATTTCGGCACCAGAACAAGTCACTGTTGGCTCGATCGGGGCTGGAGGTCGTTATGACGACCTGACTGGGGTCTTTGGGATGAAAGACATGAGTGGAATTGGCATTTCGTTTGGTTTGGATCGCATCGACTTGGTTCTTTCCGAACTCGATTTGTTTCCCCCTACCTTGTACACCTCAATTGATGTAATGGTCGTAAATTTTAGTATGGATATGATAACCTCATTAATCCCCTACATCAACGAATTGCGGAAACAGGGCAAACGCGTTTTTGTGTATCCTTCTGCAGCAAAACTGAAAAAGCAGTTGGGCTTGGCCAATCAACTTCAAATCCCTTATGCATTGATCATGGGTGAAGAGGAATGGAAAGACCAAAGTTGTACGCTAAAAGACCTTAACACAGGCGAACAGTCATTAATCCCTCTTGCACGTTTGACACAGCATAATTGGGACTGACCCGATTCACGCTAAATATTTTTAGCACCAAGGTCTCGCCACTGTTTGATGATGCTCACAATTTCAGCAGATAATTTTTCAATTTCGATATCTTCGGGGTTTTTATTTCCAAAAAGAATCCAATCTAGAGAATATCTGGGAAAGTGCTCAAAAATTTTTGTGATAACTTCATGAGAGATCGCAGACTGTTTTCTCAACGAAGTGGAAAGGGAATTTCGACCAACACCAATCTGACGTTCGAATGCGGCAATAGACAACTTTTCTTGCAATATGATATACTCGATTCTGCTGTGAATACTCATCATTGATGATAAGATTTAGTTTTAAGCAATTAATCCCCATAATTTCATGATTTAATTCAAAATAAAAAACAAAAAAAGTTGTCAAACTGAAGAGACAAAACAAAGGATATTCAAGTGTAAAAATCGAACAGATTAGGTAATGCCTCTCAGCTTTTTTTCCCAATTCCATGCAGAGCGTAAGGCATCATCTAGAGTTTTTGAAGCTTGCCAACCCAGCGTCCTATTGATTTTGGTGGTATCGGCATAGGTTTCCACAACATCACCTTCTCGGCGTTCGCCAATCGTATAACGAAGTGAGACATTGGTGACGCGTTCAAAAGCTTGTACGATTTCCAATACGGAGGTTCCTTTGCCAGTTCCAACGTTCAACACGTCAAAGGCAGGGGAGTCCGAATGAGTATTGAGGTGTTTGAGGGCGACAACATGCGCATCTCCCAAATCCACTACATGGATGTAATCGCGAATGCAGGTGCCGTCTTTGGTGGGGTAGTCGTTCCCAAAAATTGTAATTGGACCTCGAATTCCTGCTGCCGATTGGGTGATAAAAGGAACAAGATTTTGGGGAATGCCAAGGGGCAGTTCTCCAATTTCTGCCGAGGCATGTGCACCAATCGGATTGAAGTAACGCAATGCAATCACAGGGATATTTGCATTTACCTTGGTCAGGTCTGCTAAAATTTCTTCACAAATCTGTTTGGTGTTTCCATATGGCGAAAGTGCTGTTTTGCTAGGTTCGTTCTCTGTGATCGGTAAGTGATCTGGCTCTCCATATACGGTGCATGAAGAACTGAAGATAAACGGAATCCTGCGTTTTTGATCTTCTGCCACAGCCAAAAGATTGATCAGAGACGAGAGGTTGTTATCGTAATAGGCAAGCGGTTTTTCTACGCTTTCCCCTACGGATTTAAAGGCCGCAAAATGAATAACCCCTTCAAAGCTGTAGGTTTCAAAAAGTTGGGTGACTTTGGTTTTATCTTTTAGGTCAATTTGCTCAAAATGCGGTCGTTTCCCACATGCTTTTTCAATACCGTCCAGTACGTTTATGGAAGTATTGGACAAGTCATCGACGATTAGAACTTCAAAATTGTTGTCGAGCAGCGTAACAGCGGTGTGCGCACCGATAAATCCAAGACCGCCTGTAACTAAAATCATGATTGAAAAAAAGAGTAGCGAGGGGGAGACTTGAACTCCCGACCTCCGGGTTATGAATCCGACGCTCTAACCGGCTGAGCTACCTCGCCATATTGGTTTGCAAATATAGAAGGTTTTGCTGCAGTTGTCAAACTATATTTTTCAGAATATATTTTTGTGCAATCAAAAAAGATATTATATTGCTAATCTGATAAAACAATATCCGTGAAAGATCATTTTGAGATAGAATTTGTAATCAAATCATCCCCTTCGCTCCTCTACCAATACCTGTTTACCCCCTCTGGCCTTTCTGAGTGGTTCGCAGACAATGTCAACTCTCGTTCTGATAAATACGAGTTTTTCTGGGACGACTCCAGTGAGGAAGCTTTGCTGATTAAAAACAAAGCCAATGAGTTTGTTCGCTACCAATGGCAAAACGATGAAGATGATTTTGAAAAATATCATTTTGAAATGCGCATTCAGGTCGACGAAATCACCAAGGATGTATCACTTATCGTTTCTGACTTTGCGGATGAAGACGAGGTTGAGGAGTCCAAAATGTTTTGGGAAAATCAAATCTCCAATCTCAAGCAAGTCCTGGGCTCTTCTTGATGGTCAATTCAAACGGAAATCTTGTATCTTCTTACGACGCTGGTCTTTCTTTTTTCAATCGTGGCTTTTCCTATGGCGATGCGCTTTTTGAAACTCTAAAAGCAGTAGGCGATAAATTGTTATTTTGGGAGGATCATTACTTCCGATTGATGGCCGGTATGCGTTTACTTCGCATGGAAATTCCCATGAAATTCACCCCGGAATACTTTGTTGACCAATGCATTAAGTTGATTCAAGCGCAAGAGGCTCACTCCCCAGCATGGCGTTTGCGCCTGACCGTTTTTCGAGATAGTGGGGGTTGGTATACCCCAAACCACAATCGAGTTGCCTTTGTCATTGGCTGTGAGCCACTCTCTCAAGACCGCTTTTTGGACGAAGTCACCAAGTATAGGGTTGATTTATACAAAGATCATTATGTGCAAGCAGGGATGCTGCCAAACCTCAAAACAAATAATAAAATCCTAAATGTACTTGGGTCGATTTTTGCCAAGGAGAACGATTTAGATAATTGCATTTTGATCAACGACAACAAAGAGGTTGTAGAAGCACTTCAATCAAACTTATTTTTGCTTTTTGGGCAGGAGATTCACACCCCGCCATTGACCTCTGGCTGTTTGGATGGGATCATCCGAAAACAAATCATTCGGTTGGCAAAAAACCTCGATCTCACCCTCAAAGAAACAGCAATCAACCCTTTTGATTTACAAAAGGCAGATGAACTCTGGCTGTCCAATAGCATACAAGGCATTCGTGCGGTAACCAATTATCGAAGAAAAACTTATCAATCACAACTCTACCCAAAAGCGGTCGCTCTCCTCAACCAGATGGCTTAGTTTAGGTGGGGATGGCTTGGCGAATTGGCCCAAAGTATATAGTGCCCTCCGAGTCGAATCATTTTGGACTTCCAAAATGAGGCATCGTTTGATGTTGAGATGTTAGTTTTTTTGTCTCCATCATCTAATACAATCCAAGTTTTTTGTTTGATCTCATCTTTGAGCTGATCACAACTCCATCCGGAATAACCCAAAAAAAACTTGATTTCGTCACTGCACAAATCACCCGAGTTAATCATGTCTGTTATGACATCAAAGTCACCACCCCAAGCCAGCTCTTTGGATATGGGTTTTGAATTGGGAATACATTCTCTTCGACTGTGAACATAGTAGAGACGGTCCTGATCGACTGGCCCTCCTTCAAAAACAGAAAAAGGTTGAGAAATTTCAGGAACAAAGGTGCGCAAGTCGTGCATCATGGGTTTGTTGAGGATAAACCCCACAGAACCCTCATCATTGTGGTCTGCTAATAAAATAACAGTACGAGTGAACGAAAAGTCTCCAATAATAGAGGGGTCAGCAACAAGCAACTTTCCGTTTGACAAATTTGTATTCACTACAACAATGTACAACTTTTTAGGGATTTTCGAAAAATGCCTGTGTATCTATGGAATAGCCGTTGAGTAATTCTTTATCGCTCGTTGGTTTCTTATTGGGAAGTTGGAGCCGTTTTACGTGGACAATTCCATTGGGTACTGCGACCATGATTTGTTGATTTTCAATGAATATCTGTCCATCTTCAAGGGGTTGTTTTCTTTCTATAAAATCCACCTCATGGATTTTACAGTACAAAAGTTGGCCATTGTTGGAAAGCATCGTCCAAGCGCAGGGAAAAGGTTGAAGCCCTCTAACTTTACGTTCAATACCCTGCCCCCTCTGATTCCATTCCAGCTGGGTGTTTTCACGTGTTAGTTTTGGAGCCAAAGATTCGGGTTCGTTTTCTGGTTGTGGAATGCTTTTTACTTGATTTGACGCAATCAAATTTAGAGTTTCTATTGCAAGCTCTGCACCCAGCTTTTCAAGTCGATTGCTAAGCTGCCCTGTGTTTTCTTCTAAATGAATAGCCAATGACTTTTGTGCAATGATTTCACCTGTATCGATTTGTTCATTGATAAAAAATGTGGTGACCCCTGTTTCGTTTTCTCCATTGATAATCGCCCAATGAATCGGGGCTGCACCACGATACTTGGGCAATAGGGAAGCATGAATATTAAAAGTCCCTTTTGTTGGTAATGACCAAACTTCTTTGGGTAGCATTCGAAATGCTACGACCACTATCACATCTGGAGCAAGCACACGGAGTTGAGAGATCAAAGCCGGGTCTTTCAAATTTGGGGGTTGTAAAACCTGCAAACCGTGTTCTTGGCTAAAAACTTTGATCGGAGAGGGGGTCAACTTCTTTCCTCTACCTGACTTACGATCAGGTGCAGTGACCACAGCGACCACTTTATGCTTGCTATCGAGAATCTTTTGCAATGGCGAAATGGCAAAAGACGGGGTTCCCATATAAATGATTCGTAGTGGCTTCATTCGATGACATGAAATAGCTGATCTTTTTGTAAGATCCGTTCCTCGTTGAGCATCTCCATTAAGGATGCAATGATAGTTTTTTCTTCAATGACAAGCAATTTTGATAGGTTTTCTAAAGAAGCAGGTTGTTTTTTTAAAATCGTTATAATAGACGATTGTAATCGTGCTGGGTTTGGTGCGGACTGGCAAGTGCTGCAATGCCCACATACGGTTTTGGTTGTTTCTCCAAAATAGTCAAGAAGAAGGGCTTGATTACACTGTTTTTCGTTTTCGACATAGTCCTGAACTGCTTTGAGCTGTACTTTTCTGGTTTCCAAACTCTGGTTGAGATGTTTTATCGCTCGCGTTAGGATGTACTCGTCTTCGCGCGGTTCGAGGAAAAACAAGCGGGTATCACAATTCCATGAGGAAATGGCAGCATATCCTTTTTTCTCCAAGGCTGCAAAATGAACTTTGAGTTGATCTGTCCCAACCCCTGTTCGCTTACTCAATTGGTACCCGTCGATAGCTTGAGGTGTCTCAGTGATATTTGGATAGAGTCGAACCAGAATATTGAGAATCGTGGAAAGGGATGATTTTTTTCGAATCAAATTGTTGAGTTCTTTTCCCTTGTAGAGTACTTGCAATCGAAATCTTTCCACCACTAGATTCGACCAGCGAATACACCCAATTTGATCAAAAATCCGAAAGACCTCATAGGTTTTTTTGGAAGGAAAATTGTAGGTATTGACAAAGTTCTCAAAGGACATATCAAGTGGCTCTAGTGGGAGTTCGCCGTAAGCAATTTGGAAATAAGCACACAATTTGGTATAAACTTGACGCACGAGATCTGCTTGAGGGATGGTAGCCAAAAACTGATTGTTTACAACTTGTATATCTCGGGTGCTTGTAACAATAGTCGCTTTGGCGGGCTTTTCGTCTCGCCCTGCTCGTCCAGCTTCCTGATAGTAGCTTTCTATACTTTCGGGAAGTGCCGCATGAATCACTTGCCGGACATTGGCCTGATCAATCCCCATTCCAAAGGCAGAAGTTGCCACCATTATGGGTTCTCTTCCGCTTTGCCAGTCGTCGATAAGCTCTGATTTTTTGGAACTCCCTCCGTGAAAATACCGCGCATGGATTCCTTCCATTCGAAGTTGCTCCACAAGAGTTTCGCAGTGCTGTCGAGTACGGAGATACAAGATGGTGTTCCCCGAACTGTTTTTGAGTATCGACCGTATTGTACTGAGTTTGTTTTCGGTATGAATGACTTGATAGGACAGATTTGGACGAAAAAAAGAAGTTTGTATGAGTTGAGTATCCTCAAGTTCGAGAGATGCGATGATATCCTTTTTTACCCTTTGGGTTGCAGTGGCAGTGAGTGCCATCACAGGGGGCTTATTGATGATGCTGTGAAATTGAGCAATTTGCCGATAGGCAGGCCGAAAGTCATGTCCCCAATGAGAAATGCAATGAGCTTCGTCAATCGCCAACAGAGAGATGGGCAAGGTTTTTAAGCGCTCGCATACAATCGGATTACGAAGACGTTCGGGAGATAGATATAAAAGTTTAATGTTTCCAAACGCACATTGATCTAATGCTTCAACCAAGTCATTTTCACGCATTGATCCGTGGATCGACAGGGCACGTATGTTTTTACTTTTCAAAGCGGAAACTTGGTCAATCATCAAAGCCACCAAGGGGCTCACCACAACACAGATGCCGTCTTGCAGCAATGCAGTCAGTTGAAAGCACAATGACTTCCCGCCACCTGTTGGGAGGATTATGAGCGTATTTTTTCCGGAAAGAGATGCGTCAATGGCTTCTTTTTGACCCGGTCTAAAGTCGGACCAACCCCAATATTTTTGTAACAGTTCCCGTGCGCTGTTCATAGTTGATCATTTAAAAAACATACACGTTTTTGCACCGAAAACTTGGGGACAACAATTGGTGGCATACCATAGGCGGTATAGGTCTTGATAAGTTCGTTGTGGATCGCTTCAGTTTCATCAAAATTTTCAATCCGCTCATGGTCATTAGCAAAAATTTCTTGCCATGGCGGAAGGATAAAAACCTTGTCATAGATGTGGGATTGACCGATTTTGATAAAGTGTTTAGGAACTTCAACCTGAATCCCGTCTAGATAGGCAATTGCATCGTGAATTCCCCTATCATACAGATGGATTTTAGAGGCTGTAGCTGCGTGGAAGTCAGCAACCCGACCCTTGATGATTTCCTCACTCAAAGCTAGGGGTTCGTCTTGAAAAGGAGAATCGACACCTCTATCTTTGGCATCTAAAAACAATACCCGAAATATTTCTTCAAAACAAGTGATGTGCTCGTTTTGCAAAGCTTTCAAAAGAGTGGTTTTTCCACTTCCTGGAGATCCAGTCAGCACATATCGTTTGTGTTGCGTCATACAGGATACCAATTTACAATTTTTGCGCTTTACTTCTTGTTTAAAATCGATATCTTTGCCCAAATGGGCGAGACAAATAAAACCACCTTATTTTACAATCGACTTCGTGATCAACTGGAAGAATCTGCTGATTGGCCTTCGAACTATCTGTTTAAGTTTATTTTGCCCTCCGATGAAGATAAAAAAGCGACTGTCCGGTCCGTATTCGCGAATCACTCCGTTCAAATTACTGAACGAAATTCGTCCAAAAACACTTATGTAAGTATTTCGATTGAAGGGGTTTTTTCATCACCTGATCAAATCATATCGAAATATAAAGCGGTTGCACAGATAGAGGGCGTTATACAGTTGTAGTAATTTTCGTATTTTTACAATATCATTTAAACATCAACATTGGAAGACACACTTCAGTACAATACCCAACGCAGTCCGTTACGAATTCCAGAATATGGCCGTCACATTCAAAAGATGGTGGATCAAGCGATGGAAGAACCCAAAAAAGAACAGCGAAATAAAATGGCGCATGCCATTATTGGTGTGATGGGAAATTTAAATCCACATCTTAGAGATGTTCCTGATTTTCAACACAAGCTATGGGATCAATTGTTTATTATGTCTGATTTTTCTTTGGATGTAGACTCGCCTTATCCCATTCCAGAAAAAGAAGTTCTTACCGCTCGTCCAGACCCGTTGAGCTACCCACAAAATTTCCCAAAATACCGTTTTTATGGCAACAATATTAAACGAATGATCGAGGCTGCACTTACCTTTTCCGACGGAGAGCAGAAAGATGCACTGGTCTTTGTGATTGCCAACCACATGAAAAAGTGCTTTTTAAACTGGAATAAAGACACAGTTGAGGACGCGGTAATTTTTGAGCATTTATTTGAGATTTCAAATGGAAAAATCAATTTGAAAAATTCAGATGAAATGTTGTCCAAATCTGAAGACCTGATTCGATTGAGCAACAAACGATTTGGTCGTCAAAAAGCTCACCAGTCCAATAAAAACAAAAAATACAGACAAAAGCGTCGTAAATAAAATGGGAACATTTGTTGTCAAGGGCGGAAGGCCATTGTCTGGCACGATTGAGCCCCAAGGGGCAAAAAATGAGGCACTCCAGATTTTATGTGCCGTACTTCTCACAGCAGAGCCCGTCGAAATTTCCAACGTTCCCGATATTGTCGATATCAATAAATTACTCGATATTCTAAAATCACTTGGTGTTCGCGTCCAAAAAAAAGGAAACAATCGCTATCTATTTCAGGCCGATGAAGTGAACTTGGAGTACCTCAAATCTGATGCTTTTAAGACTGACGGCAGAAAAATCAGAGGGTCGATTATGTTGGTTGGCCCACTGCTTACCCGGTTCGGTAAAGGATACATCCCAAGACCTGGGGGAGATAAGATTGGCAGAAGACGAGTCGACACGCATTTTGAAGGACTTATGAAGTTGGGCGCCGATTTTACCTATGATCGCGAAAATCAATTTTACAGCGTGGAGACCCAACGGCTCCAAGGTGCCTATCTACTGCTGGATGAGGCATCCGTGACAGGCACAGCCAATTTGGTGATGGCAGCCGTGCTCGCCAAAGGCACAACAACGATCTATAACGCTGCATGCGAACCCTATTTACAGCAGCTCTGCAGTATGCTCAATCGAATGGGTGCCAATATCTCTGGTATTGGATCAAACCGATTGACCATAGAAGGGGTTGAGCGACTTTCTGGTACAAGTCATCGTATTCTTCCTGATATGGTCGAAATTGGGAGTTGGATTGGTTTGGCGGCACTTACGAGAAGCAAACTCAAGATCAAGAATGTTTCATGGGATGATTTGGGCCAAATCCCAAATGTGTTTCGAAAGTTGGGTATACAAGTGGAAAGACAAAAAGACGATATCTATATCCCTGCTCATTCCGATGGCTACGAAGTTCAAAGTTTTATCGACGGTTCTATTATGACAATCTCTGATGCGCCATGGCCGGGATTTACCCCTGACCTTTTGAGCATCATTTTGGTGGTTGCAACACAAGCAAGGGGAAGTGTCCTTGTCCATCAAAAAATGTTTGAAAGTCGTTTGTTCTTTGTGGATAAACTCATCGATATGGGAGCTAAAATCATACTTTGTGACCCGCACCGAGCGACTGTAATCGGTCATGATTTTACATCCTCTCTGAAAGGGACCACAATGACTTCACCAGATATACGTGCTGGAATTTCCTTGTTGATTGCTGCTCTATCGGCAAAAGGGACGAGTACCATCCATAATATCGAACAAATCGATCGTGGTTATGAACGTATCGTTGAAAGATTACAAGCTATTGGTGCAGATATCAAGCGAGTGTAAAATCCCATAGTATCTTTATCGTTTCGAAACCTTATTGTTGCTAATTCCTCGCTGGCGGCTGCATTTAAATCGTTTGACATCATCACCTCTTTGCTTGCTGTGCTTCGTCTTTCTTCCCTTTACACGGGATCGCCAAAGACGAAAACTAGCCGGTTTGAGGTTGTTTCGCATGATCGTAATGACTTCTTGCTCTTTAATTCCAAACTGAAATAAAATGGCATCGAATGGGGTGCGATCTTCCCACGCCATTTCGATAATACGGTCGAGTTGTTCAATATTAAATTGCTTGTCTTTCATGCTAGTCAAAGTTATTCCTGTCTGCCAAGGTATGCTTGGACAATATTCGTCGCGATTCCTCACGTACGCTGGCCTTTTTTTTCATCCCCCACAACTTGGTGGAGGCATGTTTTGCAGCGCTTTGTAGCTCAACAATGGGTCTTGGGTAATCTTTTCCCAAAGAAAAGCCATAGAGTTCTTCCTCAATTGGGGTGATTTTCCACGGTTCGTGTTGCAAGTGCAATGGCAATTTTTCGAGTTCAGGTACCCATTTGCTAATAAATACGCCCTCCGTATCGTGGGTGATGCTATTTTTGACGGGGTTGTAGACACGCAACATATTGATTCCAGTTTCCCCTGCTTGCATTTGGAATTGGGGATAATGAATTCCGGGCTCAAAATCCAAAAATTGTTTTGCCAGATGCTTGACGCCAAGTTGCCAGGGTTGCCATAAATGATGCGTAAAAAAGGAAACCAGCATAGCACGCATTCGAAAGTTAATATAGCCGGTTTGAATCAAGCAACGCATTGACGCGTCTATCAATGGAAAGCCAGTCTGTCCGGTTTTCCAAGCTTGTATATAAGTTTCGTTGGGGGATTTTTCCAATGCGGCATATCCTTTATTGATGCTTTCAAATTCCATTCGGTCTTCCATTTCGAATTTTTGAATAAAATGGGCTTGCCAACGCAACCGCGAGGTAAACGCATGTAGTTGAAATCTTGAGGCACCATTGCGCTTGGCTTGCTCAGCGGTTTGCCATACATAGCGAACCGAAAGGTTGCCCCAAGAGATGTATGGCGACAAGCGACTGCATCCTTTGCGAGACAATTCAGGTTTAGATATCGATTTCTGATAGGACTTGTGACGGATATTCATAAAGCTGTTTAAGTAGGCGAGCCCTTGTTTTGTCCCTCCTTTTTGTCGAATCTGACCAGTTGATATATCTCTCCACTCAAAAGAATCGATCCCAATCGAGTAAATCTCGAGATTGGGAATAAATGAATGCTTTTCGGCTTCCCATGGTTGTATGGGATCAGACATAAATTGAGACCATTTTTTACGCCAATTTTTTCGATTTGAAAGCCCGCGGAAAACGCCTTGATTTGTAAACTCATTCCATTTAATCCCTTCAGATCGACAATACCGATCAACCAACTGATCCCTCTCGTAGGTACAATTAAGCCCAGTTTCCTGATGGCTATATATGGATTTGACAGTGTAGTTCTTTTGGATTTCTGTAAAGAGGGTCAGGATTTCTGTACTACAAATGAGAATTTTGGTGTCGTATTGCGAGAAGAATAGATTTAGTTCTTCAATACTCTCGGCAACAAATTGCCAATGCCGATTGTCATAATGATCGTTTTTGAGTAGTATGGGCTCAAAATTATACACCATAAGTGTAGGGGAAGGGTCTAGCACGGCGGCCTGTAGTGCAGGGTTGTCCATGACGCGGAGGTCTCTTTTAAACCAAAATATGGAAAGGTCTGTTTTAGTAGGCATCGGGATTGGCAATGATTTCGTAAGCACGTGTTTTTATGGCTACCAATTCCTCCGGTTTGATTTTCCGCAACAAATTGAGCATCATTCCCATACGATTGTTGCTTTTGAAGAAATCTTTTTTGTCGTCCAAAAAGTTCCAATACAAGCTATTGAATGGACAAGCGTCATCTCCCAATCTCTTTTTGTGGTTGTAGCTACAAGAAGAGCAATAATTACTCATTTTGTTGACATAAGACCCAGAAGAAACATAAGGTTTTGTAGCCACCATACCCCCATCGGCATATTGACTCATTCCGCGTGTGTTTGGCAGTTGTACCCATTCTACGGCATCGGCATAGATTCCCAAATACCATTCATCAACAGCATCGGGGTGAGTTTGGGCTAGGAGTGCAAAATTTCCAGTAATCATCAATCGCTGGATGTGATGGGCATAGGCATGCTCCAAACTGTTTTTTATGGTTGTGCTCAAGCAATTCATTTTGGTTTCTCCAGTCCAATAGAAATCGGGAAGGGGATTAGTGTTTTCTAAGGCGTTTAACCCTTTATAAGTTGGCATTTCTTTCCAATACAGTCCACGGATATATTCTCGCCATCCCAACACTTGCCTCACAAAGCCCTCAACCTGCGAAAGGGATATGGTTTCGGGTTGTTTTCTATAGGCCTCAATGGCATGATTGATGACCTCTAAAGGATGAAGGATTTTGACATTCAAGGCAAAGGAAATCCTCGCATGGAACAGGTTGGTTTCTTCTTGATGCATTGCATCTTGAAAGCTCCCAAAGTCCACAAGCAGATTTTCGCAAAAATAATCGAGCTGTCTTACACTTTCCTCTCGGGTCATTGGAAATAAAAAATCATCTTTGGATATGCTCCCTAAGGTTTCAATTCCTTGATCTTCGATCATCTTTTGCAGTTGCTCAATATCCTCGGCTTTTGGGAGATAGGGTGGGGGAATGACTGGGGAACCGTTCCATTTATTTCGATTAAACTTGTCATAATTCCAAGATCCGCCTTCTGGCTGATCATGCACCATCAGGATATCAAATTTTTTCCGCATGTAGCGGTAGAAAAACTCCATTACCCATTTTTTCTTACCCTTAAAAAACTGTCCCATTTCATCCCTTGTGGTGAGAAAATGGTCGGTATCAACGGCATCAGACGAAATCTTTAAGCCTTTACAAAACACTTGAAGTTGTCGGTCGAGTCGAAACTCATCCGGGAGTTGGTAGGCAAAGCGCGTTGCACCCAAAAGAGAAATGACTTTATTGAGGTTTTTCTCCAACTCCTGCTCGTTTTGCGAATCATCTAGGGTGTAATACAAAATACGATGTCCCTCTTTCTCTCTTGCATGTGCAAAGTTTCGCATAGCTCCAAAGAAGGCAACAACTTTCTGAATGTGATGCTTGACATAGTCTGTCTCCTGACGCATTTCAAACATTACATAACACACATTGTCATTGACTTCCTCAAACCAACTGTGTTCGGCATTGAGCTGATCGCCAAGAATTAATCGGACTTCCATCAAAAGAGTTGTTTTTGCAGCCACATGGACTGATATTTTCCATTCCCATCATATCGATCTGCTTGTAAGCGGACGTTAAAAACGCGATCTCTAGGGTCATTCCCAACACCAGCATTATACATCCAATTTCCGTAATTACTATGTACGTCATAGTCAATCAACATGGCCTCAAAATAAGTAGCGCCCCAGCGCCAGTCCATTTGAAGTGTCTTGGCCAAATAACTGGCTACATTTTGTCGACCTCGATTACTCATAAACCCTGTTCTTTTGAGTTCGAGCATATTGGCATTAACAAAAGGTTCTGCTGTTGTTCCATTTACCCACTGCTGAAATACATGCGGATTTTGTCCCCAATCATAAGATCTGTTTTTGATTCCACCAACAGAAAAAATAGAATTTCCATGTCTTAAGGAAACGTATTTGAAGTAATCTCTCCAAATCAATTCAAAAATCAACCAGTAGGTGGACTGGTTTTTGGTCACATTTTGCTCATAATCTTTGACCGCCCAATAAATAGATTTGGCCGATATCGACCCGTTTGCTAACCATGGGGAAAGCTTCGAACTATAATCTGTCCCTACCAATCCATTTCGTGTTTTTTTGTAGTAGGATAGCTTTTTTGTTGTCCAAAAATAATGGTTCAGTCGCTCGTCTGCGGCATGGCTGCCGCCCTGAAATGGAAATGCACTATTGGGATGAATGTCAAAGTGCTCATAGCCGAGTTTTTCTAAAGTCAATGCTGTATACGAGGCGATTTTCGCATTTTCTGCTGATAATCTTCTCGATTCTAGTACACAAGGGCGTACGCTGACTTTCTTTTCACAAATTTTACGAAAGACGGTAAAAATTTCTGGTAACTCCTCAATTGACATCGGCAAGTCAGCTGGGTGAAATAAAAATTGGTTGTAAGACTTGTGAACCTCAACCGATTCTGGGATACCTTTTTCTTGGTCAACCTCCTCTTTTGTCCACTCCTTTTGTAGGTAGATGTCTGTAATTTGATATTGACTGCAAATTTGAGTCAAGGACGTTCCATCGTCGACTTTAACGACTAAGGGAATGTGATAGGATTCGAGTTCGCGCTGTAATTCGGCAATGGATTCCAATAAAAAACGAGCCCGAAACACTTCCATTTTCTTAAATCCAAATGGTGTTTTCGCAAGCCACTCGGAAGGAATCAGCACCAGTCCGATCACTTTGTCATGTTTTGTGGTTGCGTCGTAAAGCGATTGATTGTCCACAACACGCATGTCGTTTCTAAACCAAACTAAAGCGGTATTTTGTTTCTCCTGCATTTTTGACTGCAATATTTGACTTCGTTCCAATCTTTTTCCCATTTTTTTCGCCAACTAAACGGGCGTTTACAAACCAAACAAATTTTTTCAGGGAGGTTTTCTTTTTTCACCCCTCTCATTTGTTCAAGGCTGATTTATAAGTCTCCAAGCATCGTTCACGAGCCATTTTATGATCGACAATTTGCTTTGGATATGATGATGTTTGATAATCTGGCACCCATTTTTTGATGTATGCATGGTCTTTATCAAACTTTTTGATTTGCTCGGTAGGGTTAAAAATCCGAAAGTATGGTGCTGCATCCACACCACACCCAGCAACCCATTGCCAATTGCCAACATTACTTGCCATCTCATAATCTAGGAGCTTTTTGGCAAAATATGCTTCCCCCAAACGCCAATCGATAAGCAAATGTTTGCACAAAAAACTTCCGACAAGCATCCGCACCCGATTATGCATAAACCCAGTTTCATTTAATTCTCGCATTCCAGCATCCACAAAAGGAAAACCCGTTTTCCCCTCGCACCAACGCTTGAACTCCTCAGGGTCGTTTCGCCACTCAATGCGGTCGTATTGGGGTTTAAAGCTTTTGTTTTCGGTATGGGGAAAATGCCAAAGAATCTGCATAAAAAATTCTCGCCAAATCAATTCCTTTAAAAAGGTTTGATTCGTGGACTCCAAGGCCTTGGCAACCGCATTTCGAATACTCAACGTGCCAAACCTTAAATGAACTCCGACTTTAGAGGTTCCTGCAACAGCTGGGGTGTTTCGTCTTGCCTCATACTGGTCAATAATTTCATCTGAAGTATCGTACTGCGGTGCTGTTATCTTTGATGCTGTAAACCCGATTTCATCTAAAGTAGGGTTGTTATGATCTACTAGGATCGTGAGTTTTTCAAAATCATCAATGCGATAGCTCTTCAGGTGCTTTTGTCGATCAAATTTATCTAGCCATACTCGTGAATAGGGAGTGTACACTCGGTAGGGCGTACCATCCGATTTGACGACTTCATCTCTTTCAAAGATAACATGATCTTTATATGTTGAAAAGGAAATGTTATTTTCTGATAGGAGTGCCTCGATTTCAGTATCTCTTTGTGTGGCATAGGGTTCATAGTCACGATTTGTATAAACCGCATGTACTGAATTTGATTTTAAGATTTTTCGAAATACCCTGACAGGCTTACCGTGGAACACATGGATTTTTCTCTTTGATCTTCCGAGCTCTTCATTGAGGTCCTCAATCCGCTGGTGTAAAAAACTAAGACGCGCATCTTCTTTTGGAAGACGACTCAAAATATCACTGTCAAAAATAAATATGGGAAGTACGTTCGTTTCATTGTCCAAAGCATGATAAAGCCCTACGTTATCGTCCAAACGTAAATCCCTACGAAACCAAAACAATGCAATCGATTTCAAATTAATGTGTGTTTAGCGTAGACATTCCTCCATCTAGCCCAAGGATTTGGCCCGTCATCCAGCTACTTTCATCACTGAGTAAAAAGCGTGTCAATGCCGCGATGTCATCTGCCTGACCCACACGCTTTAGTGGGTGTCGTTGTGCTGACTTTTCCATTTTTGCTTCGTTGTTCAAAAAACGATCTGCCAAAGGCGTATTTGTGATTGATGGTGCAATTACGTTTACTCGCGTCTTGGGTGCAAGCTCAGCAGCAAGTGATTTGCCCAGTCCCTCAAGGGCTCCTTTAGACGCCGCTACACTGGCGTGAAAGGGCATGCCTACTTTAACAGCAACGGTACTGTACAATACCACACTGCTGTTGGCAGTGAGCTTTGGGAGAACTGCTTGCAAAGACTTGACAAAACCCATGACATTGATTTGAAAATCTACCTCAAACGCTTCAGGTTTTAGCCCCTTAAATGGGCGTAAATTGATGCTCCCTGGACAATAAACAAATCCTGATAGTTCATCGGGGATTTCGAGAGTGGACAAGTCATCCGTAGTTACATCAAAAGGAAGGTGATGGATATCGAGACCCGTTAAGGAATCCGATGAGCGGGAGGCGATACACACCTCGTGACTTTCCATGAGTAGTTTAGCGGTGGCTAGACCAATCCCACTCGATCCGCCGATCAATAAAATGTTCTTTTTCATATGTCATTCATATTTTCCAAAAATGCTTTCGAGTTTTTGCTCACGATAATCAAAAATTGATTTAACTTTCTTTTTTACAAACAGCCAGTGGGCAAATCGCCCAAGAAACCCCAAAGGAAGTTTATAATCAACGATATCTGTCATCTGAACACCATTTGGAATATCTTCGATAAAATGTTTGTGGTGCCAAAAAGTATACGGTCCAAAGCGCTGCTCATCAACAAAATAATGCCCCTTTTCAACATGAGTGATTTCAGTCACCCAACGAAATGGAATTCCGAGAATGGGGGTGAGAATATATTGTATGATTTGCCCAGGAAACATCTTGCGATCAGCACCTGATAGAATATCAAATCCCATGTAATCTGGGGTAATCGTTTTTAGGTTTTTGGGATCCGATAAAAAATCCCATGCCTTTTCCATGTCAATCGGTAAATTTTGTTCAGATGTATAGATGTACACTTTTTTTTATTTTTGTCAAAGATACTCTTTTGTTTAATGAATTAAAAAAAAGATTAAACAAAATAAATTGTAAATTCCATAATGATTTACACAAAAA
>CEUV01017378.1_pt1 | contig 22765 bp, 28 predicted proteins | sample 356401 | NCBI WGS metagenome assembly CEUV01 (sample SAMEA2622710, study PRJEB7988) | marine metagenome | isolation source: saline water (ENVO:00002010), including
ATCATTAGCAGACACATCATTGATAATCATCTCCTTGCATCGGGGATCCTACAATTTGTCTCCCTTTAGCTTCAAGTTTCCACATGTTTCGAACCCAATTGAGTAATTGCTTCAATCGTGCTTCACTCACCCCTGCAGTTGCTGCGATTTTTTTGAGAAGCAAAATTTCATTATTATCATATTCTCCATCTACAGCAGCAACAATTGCTCCATTTTTGAGAGCAAGGCGGAGCTCGGCTGCATCCATTTCTTTGAGTAGCAAATCAAGATCGATTGGGTCTGCAAATTGACTTCTTAATTCCGTCCGAACATTTGGGTGAATCATCATGAGGCCCATCGCGGATTCGATAGCAGCAATTTCTTCACGTACCAGCTCCCCATCTGCACCAGCAATAATAATCAGTAAATTTGCGTGCCGTTTCCGGCCGTTTTCACTAAGCAATTGGATGCTATCGGGAAACACAAACTATCACTCATTTAGATAATTCATTCAGAAGTTCTACTCCAGATTGCATCCAAGCATAACCTTCCGCTGTCCATTCGAGCAATCGATCGATAGCATCATCTTGCATATCGAAGTAATTGGCAATCTTTTTGAGCAATTTCTTTTCTTTCTTATCCACATTCCCATCGGCAGCAGCCATCATTACTGAATCGCGCACAGCCAAACGACCTGCTTCATGGCCTAAGCCGGTCAAACATTCTTCAAGTGTCGGAGGACTCTTCAGATAAGCACGAATTTGGTTTCTTTGTTCTGGAGATAAAAGTGCAGTCCCCAAGCGTTGTTCAAAAGTTGCCATTTCCTCCACTGTCAATTCGTCATTGGCCCTGGCCATAACGGCAAGTAATTTTGCATAAGCAAATCTTTCTGTACGGGGCAATTGATGCAGAGTATCTGGCAGCATGGCAATTGCTAACGTGTGACATTTATTCAATCAATCGCTGAATTCCGCATCGAAATAGTCTCAAAGGAGAACCAATAGGACACACTATGCACCCGTCTTTGAATGTGTTAGGAGAGAAGTTAGAACCGTGTTCATTTGACCCGTTAACCGGGTGGTATCGAGATGGATGCTGCAATACCGACCAAAACGACGCAGGCTCCCACACCGTTTGCTGTATTGTGAACAGTGATTTCCTCGAATTTGCAAAGAGCAGGGGAAATGATTTGATAACACCCGCTCCACATTTCAATTTCCCAGGTCTAAAGCCTGGCGATGCGTGGTGTGTGTGTGCAAGAACATGGCTTGAAGCGGTAAAGGCTGGGAAACCATGCCCTGTAAATCTACAAGCTACGCATGAAGAAGCGCTATCGATTATACCAATGGAGATATTGGAATTAAATGCTCTTTGAATCCGTTTGATGCTTAAATGCAATTTTGTGCAAACCGATGTAATCAATAATTCCCCAAATTGCGGAGTTTACGGCCCAAGATATGCGATGATTAAATCCCCAAAAATTCACAAAGAGGCCAAATGTACCTGAAGAACCAATGAGCCCGATTGTGTATATTGTTAAGGCGGCTGATAATGTCCATTTAACGGACTCATCTGTGTAAAATGTCCATTTACGATGAGTTAAATGGGCGAAAATACTTCCTAAAACCCATGCCACAGCCCATGAAACATTAGGTCCGTAATCCCAAGATTTTGTGAGGAGATAACAGGATTCGTATAATCCATAGAAAATCGTCAAGTTAAGTAATCCAATTAACACATACCGGAAAAAGACGTTTTTGGGTAGTGAAAAACGCACCATATCAATCATCATTTGTGATAACATCACTTGATTTTCCTGTGAGTATTTTTCTCAAACGATCATTATCTTGTTGGATTGCATCCAATAGAGTATATTTTACCCCTAATTGTTCAGCGAGAACCCCTAATGCTCGCGAATCTTTTGGTAAACACTTACCCCCAAATCCGCGGTAAAGCCCGAAAATAGGGTCAAGATGTGAATCACCAATTGGTTGAGCCTGTTCTGCCGTAATGATATCTCGGATTTTGTACCAATCTTCGCCCAAGGCTTGACATATATCGAAAAGTTGATTTGCAAAAATCACCTTTGTGGCATAAAATGTATTTTTCGTGTACTTTACCAATTCTGCTTGCGTTGGCGTAACCTGAAAGGTCTGGTCTGTTCGAAGAACTCCTGCCTTTTTGTGTTGGAGAAAAACCATTTCAGCAACATCTTGATGATGTGTACCACAAACCAAAATATCTTGGTTGGCGAAATCTTCCAATCGTCTTCTTTCTACCAAGAATTCTGGAGAATACGCAATTTTTAGATGAGGAAATGACTCATGCCATTGTTGTGTTGTCCCAGGCACTACTGTGCTTTTTATCACCGCTGTGAATCCAATTGGTAATTCTTGTAGGACTTCTTCAACAATACTGGTATCACATTCACCAGTTTCAGGATGGGGCGGCGTGGGCACCGCGATGTAGGCAAAGTCAACGTGATCGATGACATCGTTAATCGTTGTATTTCTTGCAGGGTCGTGAACATATAATTCATGAGCATGTTGAAAACAATGTTCAATCGCGCCTCCAACCATACCTGCTCCAATAATTCCAATTTTCATTCACTCACCTGTGTGGATGTGGGTTTAATTTTTGTTCAAATGCCATTTTTCCAGCTTGAAACAACCCTTCGGGAGTTCCACAATCTACCCAAGTTTCTTCTCCATTACTTCGGATTTTTGCGAGTTTATGTTTTACATAATGACGGTTGACATCTGAAATTGAGAACGCATCTTGGTTATTTTCAAATTCTTGGTCAAGTATGTTCCAAAAATTTTCATCATAGAGATAAATACCTCCAATAGCCATATTTGAAGGTGGGTTTGTGGGTTTTTCCACGATATCGATGATGTTGTTAGAATCGTCTAACACGGCTACACCAAATGCTTGAGGATTTGCCTCTTCCCGAGCGAGTAGCAAACATCCGGGTGGATTTTCTGCTTGTGAAAATACTTCAACATCTCCCTTTAACTCCATCGTCGTAATGTTATCCGAGAAGTAAATGAGAAGGCGACAATTTTGGTTGTGAGGCCTGGCTAAATTTAGGGCGTGGTGAACGCCCTCGGGTTTCTCTTCCAAAACATAGTGAATTCTTTCTCCAGGTAAGCCACACCCCACATGGTTTGCGAGTTGTCCCATGAATTGGTTAGCAATGATGGTAATGTCCTTTATTCCCGCACGACGAATTGTACCGAGGGCGTAGTCGATAACAGGCCTATCAAATAGAGGCAGCAAGGTTTTTTGTGTATACTTAGTAAATGGATGAAGCCGAGAACCATAACCGCCAGAAACTAGTATGGCTTTCATTTTCATCGACTTAGCCACCTCCATCTAGCATATCATTCTCACTATCATTTTCGGGTTTTGCAATTTTTTGAAAAACACCATCTTCCGCATTTTTATCAAAATATTCGGTTGTTAGAAGATCACCTAGTCTTTTTACCCCGTGTTCAATCAAATCCTTATCGGCCATTTCTGCCTGCTCCCATCGTTTTTGAGCCATTTCTGCATATACATCATCAGCTTCTTTGACAAGTTGCTCAGGTTGGGTTAAATCATCCTCCATTCCTTGATATTTTTCACCCTCTAAAACAGCATCTCTCCTCTCCATCTCTTGGTCTAAATTGCTATCCTCTTTTCCCCAAGTGGGCCCCTTTTCATCTTGCCCTCTTGTCATAGTTTCTATTTTTTCGGCATTGTTTAGTTTTGCGCGTAATATAGCATGTATTTCTTTCAGTTCTCTTATGCTATCATCCTCTACCAAGGCGGACATGTCTAATTTTTCAAAAAAAGCATCATCCCATTTTCGTTCGAGGGACAATGCCCGGTATGCAAATTCCCCTAGAACAACTGGTAAAACGATGCTTAACCACGAATAGGTTGGGAGCTGATCCTGAAAAATGAACCAAGTAGCAGCAACAATAAAACTAACTTTCATTTCATTTTTTCTAAACTTAGAACGCAATCTCTTTTTGTATATCCAATGTTCTTCAATGGCTTCCATTGCCACCCATTCTTGGTCGATAATCAATCGAACACCATCAATCCTCGGCAACAAAACAGTCTTCTTCTATTTCGAATAATTGGTGACTCATGATCAGGTAATCAATGGCTTCTTCACACTCTTTTTCGCTTATTTCTTGCTTGCCGAGTATTTTGAATAGTTCCTTTGTGGTTATCCAAGGCTCAATTTTGTCTTTCCTTGCTTCAGCCAAAACCAGTATTTTTTGAGCAGTAATTGCCAATAGAGGATCATCAGCCCCCTCATCTTGCATCAGATTTAGGAAAACTGATGCGGGGTGAGCAAAATCATCATCATCACGGACTTCATGACGTTCCCTCAGATGAGTCATGGTTTCTGATAGGTCAAAACAATCAAACAGGTTTTTTTGTCCAAGTGGCAATTCTGCCACTTCTTTTTTTGAGCGACTCGATAATTGGTCAATGCGGTGAATTTTTTGCGCAAGGTGAATTCTTTCTCTTTCTAGGTCGCGCTCTATGAGCATGAGGTCTTCGTCAGCCTTTTGCTCAAGCCATTGCTGAATAGAAAAATCAGGGTTAATGCCTAGCATTACTTGGTATAGGGTTTGGACCGACGCAGGAAGGCCTTCAATATCAAAATCAGTGGTTGAACTTCTCCTGTGCTCATCTGACATGAATGCTGGTTATCATGACGGACGATAAGGGTAATTGTCAGAAAATCACGGAAAAATATTTTTTTTTGAAAAAAATCACAAGAAGCGACGTGCAATATGAGACAAAGCCCCTTCAATAAATAATTCATTTTGATAGTCTTCCACCTCTATCGGCGAATTCACAAATTCAAGCAAATTATTCCCCACTCTTGTGATTTCATCGATTATGGTAAGGCTTGCTTTCTGGGCACTCCTTGAAAGTGGGTTTAGGTCAACGACAATGACAAACTTACCCATTTTTCTCAATGCCTCACATCTATCTCCATCTTCGAGTGGTACGAAAACGACATCACTTTCTCCAATCCCATTCCAACAACAAGACGCACGAGGCCCTTTCAGTCCAGGTATTGAATAATCAGGCGAATCTCCTAAGATTTCAACGCCTAGGCCGAGTTCTTCTTTTCTTTCTGATAAGTAGTTAATCAGGGCTTTCATTCTTTCATTTGTGCGATAAAATATATTGATCTCGATAGGACATTGAAGATGCTCTGCTATCTGCAACATTGTATCGGCAGCCAATGCTGTCGTGTTTCCATTCAAACAAATGATGGGCTTCGTTGCATCTTGCAATTTTGCCGCTGCAATTTTTGTGGCATGTCTTGCAGAATCGGTTGTTTTTTCTCCGAGAAGATAATCAAATGCTTCACCTCGTCCATGAGCAATCATTGCACTATTTGCTAGCATGCCAGCATGTTGTGCTAACTCGAGTTTGTGTCTAAGCCACAGAGAGTGATATCTGGGGTGGCTTGGGTCTGCTTCAAACTCACGCATCCCCTCACCTATCAATCAAAAATCATGCTCAAATCCATTGGCGCTGTACCGCGATTGATTGCACTTGTAGAAATGACATCAGCCCCACAAAGCCTCCAATCTTCCATTGTTTGATAGGTAATACCGCCACTGACTTCGATGAAAACATGGTGGCGGAGGTTGGCTGTTTCAAGTTCTTCAATCACAGATTTACATTTATCCGGCGAAAAATTGTCTAACATGATGACTAAGCGAGGCAAATTTTCAATCATTCTTCGCTCAGACCAGGTAAATGCCGCAATGATGGCTTCCTTTGGGGTTTGAACCTCAACTTCAAGAAAGGCACCAACATCATCATAGTTTACGGATTTTAGGAACTCATTGAGATTTTCATTTCGGGAAGATCCAGACATGTTGCTAAGGTCGTTTTCTTTAATCATTAAAGCGTCTTTTCTCGATAATCGGTGCGTCATCCCTCCTCCCATATGAACCGCCCATTTGTCTAATAAACCCCAAGTTGTTTTTCTTGTACAAGCAATTTGATGAGGAGCAATAGCAGACCATTTTTTTGCTTCAGTAGCTATTCCCGAAAGAAAACCGAGTATGTTCAATACAGATCTTTCGAATAAGAGTAACGCTTCAACAGGTCCTGATATATTGCCGATCTCGTCACCAGCATTGACCTTTCTTCCGTCACTGCAAAGCCAGGAGCAACGCAACTCACCCGCCCAAATTTGAAGCATGTAATCAATCATCGAAGTACCAACAACGATGCCATCTTGCCTCGAGATAATTTTCGCCTTACCATTTTTTTGTGACGGCCCAAAAAAAGGGCTATCTATCCCATCATCAGATAGGATAGATGTTGACCATCGATCCATGCTCGATAACAACATCCTAGACGGCCCCGAGTCTGCCTCCCAAAGGATATGCCCCCTGTTGTGAGGAACTCGCTCACTCCCTGCCATATTAACTCCTTGAGGCGAGCAGACTTATGTTTGTCTCCTATTCCCCCAGCATGCATCGGGTTCTTGTGGTGGGTTCAGGGATTCAAGGCCTGAGCAAAGCCATAAAGCACCATTTGCTTGGTCACCAAGTCGTTATTTTAGAAAAGCGAGAGCAAATTGGAGGAAGAGGTTCTGGAGATTCGATACAAGGATTTTCTCTAGAAAATGGACCACACTTCTTGCTGAAAAATGGCCCCTTGTATAAATTAATCAAGAAAGTGGGAGGAATTAAGCCAATGTATAGGCCATTATTACCTCAAAAAATACAGATTGCGGGTGTAGGAAAATTGCTACCAATGGATTCCCCTTCTGCATTGTTACAGTACAAGAAGGGGTTGGACAAAGTCCGAGAGGACGCAGCAATTTTTGTCTCAAGTTGGGGGCTTGATTTACCCTTAAGAAAAAAGGCACTTTTCAAGCAAGGTTTACTGGTTCCAAGAACGGGTTGGTCAGGTCTCATTGGCCGAATCGCTTCGGCAATTGATGAAGCAGGGATTCCAATCCAAACGAATTGTGTTGTTGAAGAAGTTATTGAAGGAGGGGTCCGATTGCGCGATGGGCGCAAAGTTGAGGCAGATTCAGTGTTCATGTGTACTGGCCCTATCTCCGAACGCAAAGCATCTACAATCGACCTTGTATTGTCATCAAAACCTCTTTTGGGGTTGCATGGAGTCATTGAAAATGAAACAGCAATTTTTGATTTAGCAGCCATAAATAATGCAAGAATGCAAGAAGGCAGCCACCTATCATGTATCTCATTTAATGGCGGAGTGAGCCATTTAGAGAATTTCCTTGACAAAAGAGCAGCAGGATGGCGAGACCATATTCTTGCGATTAAGCGTAATGAAGCCATCACAATCACAGATAATGGTGGATTGAGTGATGCGAGAATCTGAATAACCTTCACAAAGTCCCGGCCACATGCGCATCGTTTCATGGAACCTTAATGGTCTGAGGGCAGCCATCAGAAAAGGATTGGTCGAATGGATGAAACAAATCAATGCAGATATTTGGTTATTTCAAGAGATTAGGGCATTGCCCGAACAAGTTTCTCCAAATTGGCAAGATGGACTTGGGTTTCAAATGATATGGCATCCAGCAGAGAAAAAGGGTTATTCCGGTGTCGCCTCGCTGTCGAAAATTGGAATTGCGGAACTTTCTCGAGGAATATCGACGGCACTTGACCCAAATGATGGTGAAGGAAGAGTTCTAGTCACGAAATCAAAGAATTTGACATGCATCAACATCTATCTTCCAAATGGGGGAGCGAGCATTGAAAGGCAGTCATACAAGGACCAATGGTTAGAAGATTTGTTAATTTGGGCGCAACCATATTTTGATTCAGAAGACCCTGTTATCTTGGTGGGCGATCTCAATATCGCACATACGGAAAATGACATTTGGAACCCCTCAGGTAACCGCCTAACTTCTGGTTTTCTTGACCATGAGCGTGAATGGTTTGATCGCTTTTTGGCTTCTGGATGGTTCGACTTGCATCGTCATCATTTTGGTCAACAAAAGGGGCCTTACACTTGGTGGTCCAACAGGGGTCAAGCAAGGGCTTTGAATCGTGGATGGCGTATTGATTATGTTCTTGCTAACCAATCTGCGAAATCAGCGTTTAAATCCGCTGAAGTAAACCGTCAAGCAGGGCTTGATTGTTCCGACCATGCACCCTTAATCATCGATTTTGAGTTCTAAAGAAATTGATGCGAAATAAATCTGTTCAAGAATCTTCAATTTCGCCAAATTGTTCCAAAACCAAGTCAACCTTTTCACGCAATAATTCGAAATCTTCTTCCTTAAATTCTATTTTGATTTCAAGAAGCTCATTTTTCTTATCAAGATGATAAATTACACCTTCTGGAATTGACTCAATAAGGCGCTTCCCCTCCTGTTCATCCCCTTCCCAGTACAATACGGCAGAAAGGTGTCTGGCCATAATACTCCTAATCATAACTCGATGATAGGTCTTCTCTTTTGGTTATCAAAAAGTCGATTGATGAAAATATGTACTCGTTTGAGATTTACCCTTTCCTAAAGTAGTATGGGCATTTAACGATACTATGGCTGATGGGTTCGACAAAGTTGAACCGGTGAACATAGGCACGATAAATCGGTTTGACGAAATTGAACCAATGCCCGATGAAGAACCCATATTTCAGACATCATCTGCTGAATTTATCGTAAATGTCGAAGACGGTATGAAGGCAATCCTCCCTCTTGGAATGTTAATTCTTGGTATTGCTGCATTGGGATTTCTAAACGGTTTGGACTATGTCTCACCTCAAGCTGGCCTTGTAAGGCCAGATGAATTCATCTATGCATTCGCCCAATCTGCTCCGGATGGAAGTGCAGAATTTTCTGGTTTTGTGACACGTGATGGTCAGCCCTTAGAAGGGGCGGAAGTTCATGTTTCCATGCAAGACGAAAGCGGTTTTTGGGTGGCTTCTTGGAATTATACGGATAAAGAGGGGAGATTCCATTTAACTGATTTAAACCCAGGTTTGACTCTAGTGAGCATCAGTATTTTGGGAAATGGTACAAGCGATGTTTTTCAGCATAGAATATTGCTTACACCGCCTTCGTTTCTCGAACCAAAAGGGTTCACAAATATGAATTTTGAAGCCCCTTCAATCGACCGATTTAATCAGGAATCATGTGATGGTGAAGCGACTGAATGCGTACGGTTCATTCCACATCCCGAGGAAGAACTAGCTCATCCAAGAATTGACCCAGCTGCAGGGGTTACGTATGTTTTGATTGGTTGGGGGTTCATTGGTTTGTCAATCATTTCTGCTGGGTTTGCTATTTTTGGCATCAAGCATAAGTCGAGAGGATTGATCAGAACAGCGGCAATACTTTCATTTTTTACACAGGGGCATTACTACTTGGCATGTTTATTGGGACTCTTTGCGACCGTACTTACATTTACCATTGCCCCACAAAAGAAAGTTCTTCAACCACAGGAGATATAAACTTCGATTCAGGATTGTTGATCAAATGGATGCACTTACGTTTACATGGGCAACGCGAGATTTGGGAGAACCCATCTCTGCTTTGTTTATCTCCTCAAAAAAAGAAATCATTGCTGGAGGTTGGAATGGGAATATGAAATGTTGGGGGGAGGATGGCTCTTTATTGTGGAGCATACAACTCTCAGATCGCATCGCATCAATTTTGCAATTAAACGAGTCATACATTGCCACAGATGGCATGCACGTATCCTGCATCAAGCAGGGAAAAATGGTATGGAGTCAACCACTTGAGGGTTCTGCAGATCTGTTGGCCATTGGAGATGAAACAATCATAGCAACCTCGAGTGTTTATGATATTGAGCATGGAGATTTCATGGAAAGCGCAATCTGGACATTTACAGAACAAGGGGAGATGATTGATGTATTACGTCTTGATGAACGCCCGTGGCACTTACATTATGGCGATGGGATGATGATTGGCCTGGGAAGGCCAAAGTGTGGTATTTTTGTAGACGGTAGCTTTGAGAATCTTTCCTCAGATAGCCCAGTAATTTGTGGAGTATCCAATGGAGGTGATTGCTTCTTTGGCCATGCGGATGGTACGATATCAACAAAAGATGCACAAGTATTCAAGCATGAAAACTCGATAAAATCGTTATGCTTGGGGGAATTATTAGTTTTCTCAGATGAGGATGGTTTCCTTGGCGCACTGGATACAAATACGAATGAACTTTCATGGAAAGAACATGGAAAAATTATCCATACACACGCTATTGGTTTCTCATCAACGCATTGGTGTCACAGAGGGGACGGCGTAGATCAAAACATTGAGATAAGAAATAACAAGGGCGAGATGATTCATTCACAACAACTGAGCCGAATTAACACGTTTTCCTTCAAAGGTGAATTGATGGCTGCGGGGTTGGAAACTGGTATCATCCATATATGGGAAGAACAAATGTTCTTTCGGGGGCTAGAGAGAAATAACGAATTGAAACGTGACAACAGGCTGGATGCGAAATTACTCTCGTTAAGGGAAAAGTTTAGTGGAAATAACAAATAAATTTCCAGATAAGAGTTATTCTTGTATAGTTCTAACCAAGTAAGGAAGCATGCTCTGGTGGGTATTCATTCTTGTTGGAGCGATTTTACTTCTTCGCGGACATAGAATGATAAAAATCGTAGGAGCCCTTATAGGCGCTTTGGCAGGATTAATTGCTACAGATTTTCTTTTTCAGGCTATGCCTGCTCTATTAGAATATGAAAACGAAGTCAAAATCGGGCTCGTTATTTTTGGAGCAATTCTCATGCATAGTATGCTATTGGTTGCCATGCGGTCGGTTGCTGGACTAGGCGTTTTTGTTGCTTTCAGTTCTTTGGTTTTAGCTTTGCAGGAAGAAGGGTATGTTATCGAGCAAAATCATTCAAATTTTGTAGGTATTGGCCTAGCAGTAGGCTCATTTATCCTTACTTGGAATATGCGGAGGGCCATGCCGCTTATTGCGAGTTTGATTATCGGGGCTTCTTTGATTACATCTGGAATACAAATGTACAGCGGAGTTACGATTCAGCAACTAGACGTAATTCGCCCCTCTCCAATGTGGTTGTGGATTCTTTTGTTTGTTTTCGGTTTATTGATTCAACGAATTGACATCAAAAAGAGAAAGCATCTCAAAGATGTCAAGGAAGGGGTTGTTTTTGATCCAAAACTCTCTCCTTCACACACTCCAAAAAAGAAGGAAAAAGGCCTGAATAGATATGTGCAAAAGGAAGCATGGCATTCAGACATTTGACAATAAGATAAGAACCATATCTTCATATCAAAAGAGCCTGTGCTCGGGCTATGCCAAACACAGAATCAGACCAACTCGGTTTAATCGTTGAAGCCTATGCACATTGTGATGCACCATGCGGAGTATATGACCCTGCAAGTGCGCGAGTGGCTGGTGAAGCAGTTCAATCGATGACAAAAAAGATGTTGCATCTTGAATGCCCTGACACATCGGATGCAGCCGCAATGGCCGGATATCTCAATACTATGAGTCGTTACGCTGCGGTCAAAGAAGAAGAAGCCCAGAAGTGCAAAAAGGAATTGCTTGTTCTTTGGACCGACTTCTTCAAACCAAACCATATTGAATCGTTCCCAGATTTGCATGAAACCTTTTGGAATGCCGCAAAATTGTGCAGTGCATGTAAAGTTGAGGTTTCTGCGACCCATGCACAAGAACTTATGGATGCTATTGAGGCAATACACCACATGTTCTGGCAAGCCAAGGGAAGAGAAGTTCCTTGGATCCGAGCAAGCTGAGGCGCTCACTTGGCTCAGATCCTAGCGGTCATTGTTGGAGAGAGTATGAGCCCAACTTTGGCAGACGGTCAGAAAGTATTCTTTTCAACATTCGAGGAACGCAGCCCTTTGCCAAACGACATTGTTCTTTTTTCTCACCCTTACAAAAGAATGAAGTTAGTAAAGCGGATAAGCCACATTACCGATGAAGGAAAATATTTCATGGTAGGTGACAATCCGGATATATTATCATCAGAAGATAGTCACAATTTTGGGGCAGTTGCAAAAGAGAAAATCATTGGGATTCTCACGAAATCTAAATGACATCGTGGGCAATTCAATAATAGTGTGAGTTGCATGTTTATTCGATGGCGGGACCTCGTGACGACCATGGTATCGCCGGATTAAATGCGATGATTATGTTCATCGCACTCACTTTGGCAGGGAGTATTATCGCTACAATCATCATTGCATCCATGGTAGAGGTTATGCGTGAATCAAAATCAGACGCACAGAAATCGCAGTTTGCTTTGTACGGTAAAGTAATGGTTATCGATGCTCACATCACGAAGATTGAGAAAAGTGGCGATGAAATTGAAGAGGCTTTAATTTCTGTAACGATTGAACTTTCTCCTGGCTCAACTACATTGCAGGATCAGCAGTTACTTTGGACCGTGATTTGTCCAAATGAAAATAATGTTGGTTCTGCAAGATGGAGCAATAACGGAAATTTTGAATCCGCTACAAATATGACTGGTAACGGAAACAATCCTTCTTCAGTTGATGTTATTGAGCCTGGGAAAACCTACAAATTACTCATTCATTTGTTTCATGATAATGGCAACCGCGCAGATGGTGACGCTTCAATGGATGGAACAGGAGGATGCCCTCCAAATTCAGGGGAAAAGCATTCATTGTTATTCACATTCGAAGGCTCTGGCCTTACCTCTTTTTGGGAATTAAATTATGGAGTCAATGTTAGAGAAGGAGACCAACTAATCTAGGTGAAAGCATGCAGCGTAAGCAAAAAGACATATTGGCCATGGTCGGTGTTGATACGATGGTAGTTTTCATTGCAACTATTCTGTTATCAACTTTGGTTATGGTGACAATTGTTTCTGTTGCGGAAAGAGTCATACAAACTCCTGAGCGGGTTCTGATTGAGACCATAAATACTGGGGACAAGATCCTTCTTCACGAGGTATACGTCTACGACGGATTTGATAATTATGGATTGGTTTGGGAACTTGCCCCAGGCAGTATGCCACAATCAGCAGAAGATATGTACTGGATTCTACAATGCACCGATGAAAATAATGAATTTCGCAGTTATTGGGGGAATTTTGGAGCAACAAGTTTTGATATCCCCCCTGCTGAATTCAGTAATGAAAGTATTGCTGAAGGCTTATTGGGGAAATATTACGATGTTCCAGACCGGAGCGGTGACCCAAATCCTTGGCCAGAATTCGCTTTTTCTATACCTCAGTTAATTCGTTATGATGCCAATCCAAATTTTGTGGGAGGAAATCACGACGGCGTTGGCTCTGTTGATGCAGATTGGTATGCGATCTCATGGACTGGCTATATCTTTGTAGATGATACTGATACTTACACCTTTAGTGCAACTGTAAACGATCGAGCCCGCGTTTGGATAGATGACCATTTGGCAATCGCTAGTGGCGTCGCCATTGAGGGCTACGACCCGGAACCAACAATTCATTTAGCGAGAGGATATTACAGTATAACGATTCATTATGAACAACAAACACTCGGATCTAATTTTGAACTTTCTTGGTCGAACAGTACATCGGCGAACGCTCCGATTTCTGATGATAATTATTATCGTTCAATAGGTTCTTCCAGTGGTGCAGTAAATGAGTTTTATCCTGGCGTTATCTATGACATAAGCCTCGACCAGAAAAACGGTGACGTCGGTTCAAACGACCCCTCTGCGAACAATCAGGCATGCGGCCCAAATCACTTGTATAATGAAGGACTTTCTGCCACATTACGATTGATTATCGCAGGTGGCCAATACACAGAAGCAGAGTTAACAGTCAATAACCCACAGGTAGGGACAAGAGTTACTTAGAGATGACATTCTTTATCATATTGAATTCTCTATTTCACTCATCGCTTCATCAGTGGGCTGGTAGGTTTCACTTTTCCAGATTATATCTCCAGTTTGTCCAATGAGATACAATTCTGGAGAATTGGGATTATCAAAAGCCTCGAAAATAGTCAATTCGCTCAGAATATCTCTCTCAAGATCCCATGCTTTTGATGATGAGGTGGTTACAACGACCGGCCACGCAGCATAATGTTCACTCTCAGTTAATCCATATGTTTCCATCAAAGAATCAGCGTCATCACTGGGAGGATATACTCCTACCATCACGGGCTGGATTGGACGTTCGTCTGACATCCAATCACTGTGGCGCTTGTTAATTTCTTCAACCCACTCATGACATCCAAAGCAAGAATGATGAGAGAACATCACGAGTACAACACCTCTTGAGAGGTTATCTCGAATATCATAAACCTCTCCCCCATCAACACCCCGGTCAAGCGTATCGCCTACAAACCCATATTTCGAGGATTCAGTCAAAATCTCTGAACCCAAGCATCCCGAGATAAAAAATGAACAAAAAACAACACAAATCAAGCGCTGCATAATTGTAATATCAAGCATGCCTATTTGAATCCGTGTCTCTGCTCTGTTTCGACCAAATGATGTACCCTACGCCTATCAACGCCCCTAGGTTAAGCCACCATATCCAAGCACCTGAGCCCGTAATTCCCCAAGGCACACCATCGATCATATAGTCCGATATTGGCATGAGAAATGGAGTTGGGAAAAACTTGAGTGTGTGGCTTGGAATATCCAGAAGAATGTTGAAAAACCACGGCAGCATAAGGTAAACACTCGCTTTGAAGGGAGTGAATTCTTTCGAAAAAATCTTATTTTTAGATAACAGTATGGCTTTGGTATCATTTTTCTTCATCCAAAAAAACAGGGATAACCAAAGTAAAAGAAACAAAATAAATGACCAAACCAGTGAATGGGTGATTTGGTAAATTTGCCATGCGATTTCTGGGAAATCAGAGGTAACGGTATTTTCGTCAACGCGTGTTCGCCCTTCACCATTCATTCTTGAGACAATATCTCCTGGTATAAATGCGAGCAAATCAGGAAGCATACCTATGAAAGCAGCTAATTTCCAATTTATTTTTCCATACGTAAGGTGCCTCCCCCAGATGGCGTGGCTAAACACATCCATGTGCTTTCCAAGAATCTCTAGGAATTATTTCTTTTTACATCCCATGCAAGGACAATATCTCGAATCTTTTGATCTAGTTTAGCCATTGGTACATCGTGATGCGAGGTAAGCATCTCACCAGTTTTTCTTGCATAGACATTGATGTCCCATTTGCGGTGACTAAAGGCATGTATTACATTACCACAATATTCCTCTTCCCCAAAAGAAGCTTCATTTCTATCTAAGAGTTCAAATCCCCACATATTTTGGAGATGCCCTGATTCCTTTCTCCTGATGTTGACCGATGCATCTTTTCCAAGAATTACCAAACAATCCATTTTCATGAGCTTTGACTTGACCTTTTTTGGTGTGGTGAATGACATGGGTTCATCCTTCCCCACACAATCATCGCTTAGAGGACAAATTACGCAGTTAGGGTTGGCTGGCTTGCACACATTTCTTCCTAAATCCATGAGGGCTTGATTCCAATCTCCAGGTCTTTCTTCGTCAATAAGTCGGTCAGCGATTTGCTTAAATTCAGAAAGTTTTGTAATTTTACTGCCGACGAGCCTTTGGATTATGCGTTTTACATTACCATCTATGCAACTAACATTTAGGCCTAATGCAATTGAACAAACCGCCGCAGCCGTGTATGGTCCAATACCTGGTAAAGCCAACCATTCTTCATAATTATTCGGCAATCCTTCTTGGCAATTTTCAGCCAATTTGAACAATAATCGGGCACGTCTGTAGTACCCCGCGCCTTCCCATAATTTGAGAAGGGATTCTTCTCCGTTTTCAACCATGGCTTTAGGCGTTGGATTTGCTTCAATGATACGTTGATAGTAGGGGATCATACGTTTGGCTTGAGTTTGCTGCAACAGGATTTCAGAAATCAAAATCTTCCAGGGGTCTTTCGTCTCTCTCCATGGAAATTGGTCTTGATTTTCTTCCCACCATTCGAGAAGGGTAGACACGCATAAGCCTCCTGAAGAAGCCAGTAACCTCATCAGTAAATAGGTTGGCAAGCCAAAAATTAATCAAGAATTATGATTTAATTTTCTTCTTCTTTTTGGCGAAATTCAAGAAAAATAGCTGCCTTGTTTGAGGCTTGCGGTACGGATTTTCCACTGACTCCGTTCATATCCGGTTCAGTATATGTTGTCGAATTAATCGTTTCAAATAATCCTGCACGTGTCTCAACGCCATTTATCACATCAATCAACCATTGAGTCGCATTTTCTGGAGTTGGGTTTTCTTCAGTTCCCCACACGTAATCATTGGCGATAATTGCAGCACCTGTCTCAAAGGCATAGTTGATGGCCCCGTTTCCAAAATCTTCGAGGTATGCATTGTAAAGCTGTACAGCAATAATATTATTTTGAGGAGTAAGGGAAATTAACTCTCCAAAGGTTGAGTGCCCCCACATCGTAACCGGCAAAGATCCCCAAGACTCCATGAGTCCAGTATAATTGAGATAAATTGTCATGGTTTCGTTGATGGCGAAAATAGGAATATCATCGAGATATAGTGTGGAAAAATTAGTCGAATAAATTCGCCATTCTATTTTCGTATTCGAATCGTAGTCCCAATCTTCTGTTTGCGTATCATTACCGAGATTGACAGGGGAAGTAGAGACGCTTAGATTATCAAGGCTCAAACCAATTGCTGCTAAGGTCGCATCCACATTTGGCATCTCTTCATGGTGAATGACAGGTGCACGTGCCCCATCCGACCAAATCTGATCTGGGGTCGTCGTGTGGTAATAAGCATAGCAAGGGCATTCACCCAAACTTCCTAGCCAGTAGATCTGATGACCATGCTTTACTCCCACCATGGTATAATCCATGCTGAAACTACCATCACCGTCATTATTGATCCAAGGTTCTGGGTCTCCATTATCACCCATGCCATCTCCATCGGTGTCGAAACATTCAGAATGATCCAATGGAAATGCATCGATTTCATCATCACATCCATCATCATCATCATCCAAATCAGCACTATCCCCAATGCCATCACTGTCAGAATCTTGTGATTCAGTTGGATCTAATGGAAACGTATCAGCATTGTCTCCTACACCATCACCGTCAGAATCCTGAGATTCAGTTGGGTCTAGTGGAAATGCATCATCTACATCATCAACACCATCACCATCATCATCACTATCGGCGTTATCTCCAATGCCATCTTGGTCAAAATCTGCCTGTTCATTAGGGTCCAAGGGAAACGCATCGTCCACATCCTCGAAACCATCATTATCATCATCTGTATCCTCAATCAAATCAGTTTCACAATTTGGTATGAGGTCGTTTTCACCATCCAGAATATTATCGGGAAGGCCATCACCATCTGTATCGTCCTTGGCACAAGCATCTGTTGGAAATGCATCGGTATTATCGCCTAATCCATCACCATCAGTATCATTCCATTCAGAGGGGTCATTGGGAAACGAATCTTCTGAATCATTGAATCCATCCTGATCAGTATCAGTAAAGGCACCATTATTTGGATCAATTGGAAATGGGTCCTGAGAATCGAGGAATCCATCGCCATCAGTATCTGCCATATTGGGGTGTGTTCCTATTTCAAATTCTTCGGTACTAGTTAACCCGTCTCCATCTTGATCCATTACCGCATCACTTGCATCAAGAGGGTCTAACATGAATGCAACTTCGTATCCATCAGGCAGGCCATCTCCATCGGAATCGGGGTTGTTCGGATTTGTTGAATTTAGAAACTCCTCTAAATTGGAAAGACCATCTTCGTCCCCATCATTACAGACGCCACCAGCGTTGGGGACCGAATCTCCTACGCACAAATGAGCGTCTGATGCATTGTTTGGATCCAGACCATTGTCTGTTTCCCAATCATTAGGCATCCCATCTCCGTCAAGATCTGTACTTGTATCAGAGGAACAAACATATTCTGTCAAATCAACTACCTCGGCTTCCAAGTGACCACTGCCTTGGTTTTCCTCATCTTGTGTAGAGATTACTGTAGGATTATTCATTTGTTGCCAATTCATAGTTAGGTTATCATTAGAAACAAACATGCCCAAATTAATGGCAAAGGAATTCTGTACTTTCCATGACGTGATTTCATGGGGGAACGGCCCCAAGACAAATGCGCTGTAAACATCTGCTTCATGCCCCTGGTCTTTGAAACATATTTGCTCTAAGATTACTGGGTTTTGATCAGTCATTGGAGGTGCTGCAAATTTGATTTCATAAGGCTTCGAATTCTCAATATTCAAATTATTATTTGTAACCGGTTTTACATAGAGGAAATGTACAGATTCATTACCCCATGACATAACAAGATTGTCTACTTGATCTAGCGCATCGCAAATTCCATCACCATCGGAATCTGAAGGAAAACTACTGGCATTCAACGGGTCGTTATCTTCCAAGCAATTTGCTTCATCTTCATCAGACCACCCATCTCCGTCATCATCATCATCTTCATCATCTAAAATACCATCATTGTCAAGATCATTGCTAGTTTCATTACCAGTATTATTTTCAGTATTATTTTCAGTATCTTCTGCAATTGTGTCAAATTCGCACGAATCATCATCGATGGTAGCGTTTTCAACGAAGTTGTTTGCATCAGGGTCCGTACAACCAGGTATTTCTTCAGAGTTAGGTAATTGATTCACACAGCCAGCTAATGAAGAAATAATCATTATCAACGCAGTGAAAATCACGGTATATCTATTGCTCATTGGAAATCTATTCAATAAGAACCTAATTCAAATTTTTGGCAATTCCGCATCAATATTTGAGGAATTAAAGTGTTTAGTAGATAACACGCATTAAAGTAATATGTTTCATTCATAGAATCATGGAAACAGATTTTCAATGGCTTAAGCAGATTAAATCGGTTCATGTCATTGGAGCGAGTAAGAAATCTGATAAACCCTCAAATCGACTTTTTTTGGATATGAAGGACAGTGGTTGGCGCCTGATACCAATCAATCCGCAATCTGTCGGGGATACGATTTATGGCCTGCCCTTTCGTTCATTTCCCCAAGATGAGCAACCAGAACTCTTTGTAGTATTTTTATCTCCTGATTCTACCCTTGAATTTTTGAAAAAATGGATGTATATGCATTCTTCAAAGCCACATATTTGGCTTCAGCCTGGTGCTGAAAATAGTGATGTCATACATTGGTTGAAGCAAGCGAATTGGCCATTTACGAGCAGCATCTGTTGGGTCGAAACCACATTAGAACAAGATTTAACCTGCGAATACTCACATGGTTATCTTCCATGGTATATTCAATACAAAGACGAAACATCTCACTGTTCAATTTGGAAAGTGATCGAACTCGAATCCTCAATTCAAGTCATTGATAAAGAAACGGTGGAATGGGTTGGTGATCTTGTTGATCTAGAAATTGATGCACACCAGATTCCACAGTATATTCGCACGCTACAAAAGGCAGAGGAAACACTTGAAGAAACGGCAAAGCGCTTGTCATAGGTTAAATCTAGCCTTGAAGGAAATTCATGACCTCATCGATGTCTGGGGAGACGCCCGGTGTTTCTGCATACCATGCATAACCAATTGTACCATCAGCTTCAATGACAAAAATAGACCGCTGAGCGACCGTATATCCTTCAATGGCAAAATTATCATATTCAATGTGAAATGCTTTGATGGCTTCTCGATTGACGTCCGACAACAAGTGATATTGGATGTTATTTGTTTCAGCAAAAGCCTTGTTCGAAAATGGTGCATCAACACTTATGCCATATACTTCACATCCAAGCGAAGCCAGTTGTTGATGATAATCGTTTAATCCACAAGCTTGATTTGTACAAACTCCAGTAAATGCAGCAGGATAAAAGGAAAGCAATACCCGAGTCCCCCTTTTTTCGGATAAGGTTACGAAGGTCGTATTATCGTGGGCTTTCAAAGTAAAATCAGGGGCGGTGTCTCCAACTTTCAACATGAAGACTCCAATCTCGATTGAGATTTAATATGCTCGGCCGCGTTTATTTTTTTAATTTCCAACCATTTGCTCTGGTTTGACCCATTGGTCAAATTCAGCATTTGTAAGCATATTGAGTGCTAATGCAGACTCTCTTAAGGTGAGGTTCTTTTCGTGAGCATTCTTTGCAATCTTCGCAGCACGATCATAACCAATGTGGTTGTTCAATGCGGTAACAAGCATAAGTGAATTCTCAAGATGAGATTGGATTTTCTCACGGTTAGGCTCTAAACCATCAAGACAATACTTGGTAAATGAAGTACAGGCATCTGAGAGAAGTTCAATGCTATGAAGAAGATTGAAAATCATCATTGGTTTAAACACATTAAGTTCAAAATTACCCTGGCTGCCTCCTATTGATAATGCAACGTGATTCCCCATCACCTGGCAGCAGACCATGGTCATGGCTTCTGATTGCGTCGGGTTTACCTTTCCAGGCATGATGGAGGAACCAGGCTCATTCGCGGGCAGGGATAATTCACCAAGCCCGCACCGAGGACCACTTCCAAGCCACCTGATATCATTAGCGATTTTCATGAGGCTTGCAGCCAAGGTATTCAGAACCCCGCTTACCTGCACAATAGCGTCATGAGCAGCGAGTTGAGAAAATTTATTTTCGGCTGAAATAAAGCCAAGTCCTGTTTTTTCTGCAATATTTTCTGCAACCTTTGCTCTAAATTCCGGATGAGAATTCAGACCTGTCCCAACTGCAGTCCCTCCAAGTGCAAGAGGCATTAATTCTTCAAGAGACGATTCAACTCGGATGAGATTTTGATTAATTTGAGTTAACCATCCGCTTGCTTCTTGACCAAGGGTAAGGGGAACTGCATCCATGAGGTGTGTTCTACCAATTTTTACGATATCACTCCATTCTTCTGTTTTTGTCTTGATGGAATCTCTGAATAATTCGAGGCTTGGGATAAGGTCGTGCATCAATGCCTCTGCTGCAGCAATATGCATCGCAGTAGGAAACGTGTCGTTAGAAGATTGACCTCTGTTTACATGGTCGTTTGGGTGAACTGGGGATTTGCTCCCTAATTTACCACCTGCAATCTCAATGGCTCGATTCGCAATAACTTCATTCGTATTCATGTTTGACTGCGTTCCAGAACCTGTTTGCCAAACTTTCAGAGGAAAATGTTCGTTCAGTTCACCGGAAAGAACCTCTTCCGCAGCCTGAATTATGTATTCTGCAATATCTTGTGGGAGTTCGCCTAAGGATGCATTCGTTTTCGCAGCGGCTTGTTTTAAGATGCCGAAAGCTCTTATGATGCGCCATGGCATCACATCCTTCGAAATAGCGAAGTTGATGAGTGATCTTGCTGTTTGACACCCATAATATTTGTTTGCAGGAACAGCCATTTCTCCCATGGTGTCGGTTTCAATTCTAACCTTTCCAGGCTTTTCAAGTTCAGTGCTTTTCTGTACTGGTGATTTTTTGTCCGGCGTTTGCACCTTGGACTCTAATGACTGTTCGATTAGTTTTGAAATAATCGCACTACGTCCAGCACCTTTTCCCTTTCCAACATTTCTGTCCAGCTTTTTTGCCAAGTTTTCTGGGAGGCTTATACTGATAATTCTTCGGTCACCCGCTCGATGTCTTGCCATGGCATACGCTGAATTAATTAGTTAATAAATAATTCAGACCCAAGAAGGACCAATCCCTATTTTCGTCAGACCGTCTTTCCAAATTCCTCGATACATGAGCATAGTTTGAAAGGGAACACTAACTTGACCTTCCGCATCAACAGCAATGACTCCCCCTCGCCCACCAAGTGGGGCAACCATTTCTAGCATATTGGAGCATGCAAATTCCAAATCTTGCCCCAATCGAATTTGGGTAGCCACTTCATGTGCTGCACAGGTTCGAATGAAGGCTTCACCTACGCCTGTGCAAGAGACTGCCACCCGATCATCTGCCCAGGTTCCAGCTCCAATAATTGCAGTATCCCCAATTCTTCCATCTGGTTTCCCAGTCATTCCTCCAGTGCTGGTGGCTGCTGCTAGGTTTCCATGTATGTCCAAGGCCACAGCTCCCACGGTACCAAAACCACCATCGTGGTCAAGTCTTGCATCATCATCCTCATCATTTGCACCCGGTCGAAGTTTTTCTTTTCTCCATCTTTCCCATTGAGCAACACGCAATGCAGTCTTTAACCATGCTTGAGACACCTTTTCTATCCCATTTTCAATACCAAAATCATCAGCAGCCTTGCTGTTCAGCATCACTGGCCACCCTTTTTCAAGGACCATTTTTGCCGCAAAAATAGGGTGTCTTAGTTCTTCAACATTGATAACTGCGCCTGCCGCCTTATCAACGCCGCGCATAATACTTGCATCCATAGTAATTCGACCGTTCGCAGCGATGACGGAACCTTTTCCCGCATTGAATAATGGTTCATCTTCCATGATTGAAACAGCCATAGCAACTGCTTCAGTGGCATTTTCGCCGTTTTCAAGTAAAGAACCGATATGTGTCAAGACCTGATGCATACAATCAATACGCGCAGGATCAAGGTCAGTTTGCCCTTTCCATGGGCCATCCCCTCCGGCTCCACCGTGAATTGCAAGAACGACCATGAATCATGCCATAACTGCACATTCAATGATTTTTTGTGGCTGAGCAGGTCTGTCTCCGGGAAGTTTTTGACATCTTTCGATTGCTTTCACCACATCCATACCTTGAGAAACTTGACCAAATACGGCATGATTGCCGTTTAGCCATGGTGTTGCTACGGTGGTAAGGAAAAATTGTGACCCACCGGT
>CEUV01156033.1_pt1 | contig 22734 bp, 16 predicted proteins | sample 356401 | NCBI WGS metagenome assembly CEUV01 (sample SAMEA2622710, study PRJEB7988) | marine metagenome | isolation source: saline water (ENVO:00002010), including
ATTATTCCATCTGACTCCGACTCTGAAGATATTGCCAAGATTATCAACGAATGGTCCGAAGACTCACAGATGAGGGAAAAAGTGAACATCATCCAATCAGAAAACTTCGATTCAACAATAAATGCCCAAAAATTCATCTCGATCATTGATGAAATTACAAATGAGATATGAAAGGTATCATGAAATATGACTCAAGAGGAGCCCTCCTTATGCAAGAATCTCATTTCGATGAAATTCGCCCGTTTCTCACCGGAGAAACTCTCGATACCAGTTTATCATTTCCAATCACCCATGTGGATGTTAAAACCCCAACCAATCGTGTTACATTTCTCGGCTCATTACTTGAAAACAAGACGGTTCTCCACATTGGATGCGCCGATCATCTAGATGTTATTGATGCAAAGATTGCAGCAGGTCAACACCTACACAGCGCCCTGATTAAGAAATCAAAAAGTGTTACTGGCATCGATCTCAACGACGAAGCAATCAAACACCTACAAGGAAAGTACGATATCCCTGATCTCCATATTTGCAATATCCTTGAAGTCGACAGTGAGACTGAAAACTTCTCAGAGGGGCGCCACTATGATTTCGTTCTACTAGCAGAGGTAGTGGAACATTTAGACAACCCCGGGCAATTCCTCACACATCTCAATGATACACTCGGGCACCTCTATGATCGAATCATCATTACAGTTCCAAATGCTTTCTCAAGTGTTGCACAAAGAGCATGGAGAAATGGAATTGAGAATGTCAATTCAGACCACAGATACTGGTTCAGTCCTTATACAATAGCCCGATTAACCACAGCCGCAGGATTCAAGGTGGAAAAAGTACACATGATTGGTGAAGAACAGAGGATGGACATTCTATCCAGGGCTTATAACAAATTCATGGCAATCGTCGGAAGCCAAAATAGAAGGAGAATGCTGTCAAGACACGGTGTATCTGTAGTCTTAATTGCAACCCCACAAAACTGAAATTTACTGTTTTGGTGTACAGATGACACAGATCTCATTCGTTCGCGGGGAGATGGCACGACTGAATTGTGATGGGCAAAACCGCATTTATGGATGTCATCGGGGGATGAAGAGGATATGGCGTTTCGTCAACAACATCGCCTATTCATTTATGACCAAACCTATGCAAACAACAGTTGAATCGATTGATATAGCCTGCTGAACTTGACAGAAATCGCTCGCTTTCTATGCTATCCTGCGATTAAGGGGATTGGTTATTTAATGATGGAGCCAGTGTTATCAACATGACAGAAAGTCCTGAAGGGGTTTCATTTTTCAAAAAATGGGCTATGAGGCAATACTGGAGAATGCAACAATCTCAGGCCGTTGTAAGCCTCTTGTTGTGGGGGACAACCATCACCCTCCTTGTTTGGCCACTGATCAATTGGAGATTCACTGCAGAATGCAATGCAGGGCCTTGTTTTCCGAACGAATTCTTTGGTATATCGAGTACGTATTTCGCACTTACTGTCATCTTTTTCACCGTCATGTTAGCTGTTCTTACAATTGGTTTTCTTTACGATCAAGTATTCTCTCTTTGGACCGAGTATCGAAATGTCGATATGGAGCGCAACCCCTTTGCAACCTATGCGCTTGCTCCAATTTGGGTTATGACGATTGCATTACAAGCCGAGGTTTTGAAGCGAACCTCTCCTGATGATGAAGCAATGGTCAAGCAAGCCGATTGGTGCCTGAAATGGTGTGAAGCGTATACAGAAGGCGAAATGTTTGCTCGTGCTGTTCAACGTTGGGATGAAGATTTGGGAGAGACACCAACATTTTGGTTCACAAGTGATGAGGCAATGGAGCGAGCCCGACAGACCTCCTTCGAGGATGAATCCTGATTCCAGAATACATTTCGACACTTCTTTTCGATGCACATCGCTTGATATGCACACAACAAGTTGTGATTTATCTGGAATCCACGTCAAATGATTGATGAACAGGGTAGACCTCGTTTCAACATGGGCAAGGCATCAAGATACAGGACCTACCTGTCTTGTTTCCTTGTATTCATACTCCTTCCAGTGACAGCAACGGGTGAGGAAGAGCCTGCTTGGAAAAGCAACGGAATTGATCCATCAACATGGACCGACGGTCCTGTTGTCGAAGACACACCAATGCAATATTCATACTTTGGAGATCCTGTTTTTGCAATCGATGTGACGTACACGCCCGGGCATTTCCAAAGCGAGGTATCTGGAACCATCGTTATCGAACTGTTTCCTCAATGGGCTCCAATCACTGTTGAAAACATGATTGAACACATTGAAGACGGGATTTATGATGGTATCTTCTTCCATCGCGTCATCAACGACTTTGTCACACAATCAGGTGACCCTGAATGCAAAACAAATGGCGTATATGTTCCCGGTTTGCCTGCGCAATGCGGAAGTGGAGGGACTGGAGAAACCATCCCTCTCGAACACAACGAGAATCTCAGCCATGTTGATGGAGCCATCGGCATGGCTCGGGGAATGGAAGAGGATTCTGCCGATTCACAATGGTACATTGCAGAAACCGAAGCACATGGTTTGGACCCTGAAAATCGAGATGATGGAGGATACGCAACCTTCGGTATTGTTCGCGATGGTATGAGTCACGTGCGTGCGATTGCTGAAGTTCCGACATCGGACGATCCTACTGGAACCGATTTGGACAATCCGTTCTCTTCAGCGGGACGTCCTGTTTACGAAACCAAAATCAACAGCATTACGATGATTGGTGTCGCCGATCCTGATGGCGAACTTTCGATGCAAGCCTCATCAGAAGAAACGGAATCAAGTATTGGAACAACCGTTGTCTTCGCCGGTTTGTTTGTTTTGGTTGCTCTTGGTATTGGCTACGTGATCGTCAAGAACAAGTCGGAAGAAGCTCCGATTTACGAAGCCGAATTAATCGAAGAGAAAGACACGTCTAAGACGACGTGACGAATTCGAGGAGCATACCACTTCACCTTCTCGAGGTGATGAGAAACAACTTCCCAATGTCGACCAGCTTCGCTGGCGAATTGCAGGCATTTGTGCATGGTTTCATCACACCATGCATCGATTCGTTCCTCCTCAACGTTCATGTGAATATGGAGTGTTCCTCCTGTTTCCTTCAATGAATGAATCGCAGGTTCCCAAGTTGGTTCTGAACTTGGTAAATAGCCGAGGAGAACACGATCTGCGGTTCCTTTGAGTTCTTGCAACGTGACCTGATTATCGCCCGGATGAACCGTCAATCTGGAATGAACATTGTTCTTCCTTGCCGACCACTCAAGTGCATGGAGGCTGTTTGGATTGATTTCACAAGCATGTACATGACCAACATTGGCGTGAACAAGAAGTTGCATTGTATAATAGCCAATGCCGGCATACGCATCGATAACAAAGTCTCCTTCTGCCTGCAATGTTGCCATTCGATGACGCTCTGTGACATTTCCAGACGAATACATGACTTTCGTCGCATCAAATCCGTAGACAAGTCCGTTGTCTTTCACTTCCACCCACCCATTTTCCCCGTAGAGCAACTCGACCTGAGCAGAACGCATCTGGTCGTTCGCAATGGGTTGTTGTCGACCAATTCGCTTAGCGGAAAGAGCTCGTGCAACAATGGAAAAAAATTCAGGATATTGGAGAATGAGGGATTCCCAACCTTGTTCTTGAAACGCATCTTTGGGAAAGAGGATGAGGTCATCAAGACGTTCCCATTTTTTCGGAACGGATTGCAACAGAGCCTCACTTACACCTGACAAGGATGCAATGGTGTTGTACAGTCGGCTGTGCGGGTCAATCGCAGGTGGCGCTGGTTCAACGTCCACCTGTTCGAGTCGATGCTCCATATCAATCGCATCTGAAAGAAACCCTTCGTGAACAGGTAGCGCGAGTTCATCCCCGATTCGTCTTGGTGTGAACGCTCGGTCAAGACATTCTTGTTCGACAAGAACCTGCCGAACCTCTTCTCCCGATGCAAGCGGAACAAGAAGACATAGTTTCGTTACCATGTGGACGCCAACAGTCTCGCTAAGGGGAAGTCCTTTGAAGGTCTTCGGTCTGTACGACTTCATGGTGGAACGAGCAGTATGGACAAATAGGTTTCTGACACTGTGTTTGACCTTGCTTTTTGCAACACCACTCCTTGCACCTCTTGCATCCGCTGACGGCATGACGACGTGCGATAGCGTTCCAGGATTCAGCGATTGCGACGATTACGATTCAAACGATGATGGAACGCCGTCCCAGAAAGATTGGATTCGTGGGACCTACGATTTTGATTTGCAAGATACATCAACCATCCACATGACCTTGAGTTGGGCCATTCGTGAATTTGACCGTAGTAAGATTGGTCTTGATGACTCCACAACACAGACTGCGCTTGCTTTTGATGGATTGGATGAGGACGATGGGATTCCTGCGGACATGATTCGCACGTACTTCGCTTACGATGATGGTTCGGGGACCGTTGGCGATAAAATGCTAACGGAGGTTGAAGATACGATCAACGATCTTCTCTCAAGCGGATTTGGTACGGTTACAGCTATCAACACACAGTACGATGGTATCTACACAGAGGGCGGTACCTCTGAAGTCTGTACAACCGATGCAACACAAGATTCAGTGTATGATTCAGGTTCTGGCGTAACGGAGAACAACGCTTTCGACCCACCAATTTGCTTCTCAACCATCGCTGAGATTGAGTTGTCAACGAGCACCTTCAATCTCCTTGAAAATTCAGACCTTAATCTCGAACGAGCTTACCAAGGTCTCTTGATTATGGGTTCAGAATTGACCACACAATTTGATGTCTTCGCAGAGCCAGGCCACTACTCAACATTCTCCATCAGTCCACCTGACTATGCGGCTATTGTTGGTGCTGATTCCAACAGTACAACAACTGATTTCGGGCCCTGTCGAGCGAATGGCTGTGTTGCTGAGTGGACCGTCGACAACCTCGATGATGAACCGTCACGAAAGAACCAGACCGTGAGTCTGACGATGGGCTATCGCAACACATCAACAACATCCATCGTTGAACTCGATCCGAACGAAGAGGCGGTAACGCTTCATCTCAAGGTGGACTTGTTCGACGAACAAGCGGTTCAAATCGATTTTGTTGCAGGTATCAACTACCTCGATACAACCACGATGGACGCCTGGGGCATCTCACTGGTTGAATTGTCCGACCTCGCAACAATTCCGCAGATCACATCGGACGGCATCCGTTTGGCGTATGAGAACGGCATTGCCCCACTTGACGACTTTACCGATCAATTCCCGGTCGCTTCGGTTGGGGATGCGTTTTCTGATTCAATACCAGGAGCGCCTGATATTCAGATGGGCGACCTGACTTGGGTAAGCGATTCTGTTGCAGATGGTATCGAAGGGCCTGCTGGAGGATTGAACTACAGCCATTCTGTTGGTTGCTCTGAAACAGTAACACCACCAAACACGATTTCGTATTGTATCCAAGGTCCGAGCGCTATGGGGTACGATCATCCAATTTACTTGCGCTCAACAAGCAATACCTTCGAACTTGGTCTCCTCGATCTTATTCAAGAGAATCTTCCCGATTCGGAATTTGAGCTGGATGGTGAAAATTACACTATCAGCGATTATTTTGATGTGATAACGAATGAAGATCTTCGACGATTGATGGATGCTGGACTTTCGCTAGAAACAGTCCTCGATACAAGTTTCCTCGAAAACATGATTCCATCCGACCTTCCACCGTCAAAGATTACACTTGAACTAATTCTACCAAGTTGGATCGAGACCATAGCTGGGGATGATCGTATCATCCTTGAGCACTCTGAATCTGGTGAAAACAGAAACGAAATCTCCATTGCAGGACCTTCTCCATGGGCCTACAATCATCCCATTGTCAATGAGGACGGTCAAACGATTTGTCTGCAAACGCAGAAGACCTGTGTCTCTACATCTCTGGAGATAGATTTCGACACCTTTGACGTCAACGAATGGACAAAATCCGTATCGGTTGAGTTCGGCCTTGAAGCCAGTGCTGTCGTTCATCGAATTGCTGTTCCACAGGGATATTACGATGTAAACGATGACACAACTGTCCGCATGGAGGTCATTCCAAGTGACTTGATTCGGCTCTTTGGAGACATCATGAGTCGTAGTGACAAACCAATCAAGATCGAACGATGCATTGAACCAGATACTGCGTTCACAGATTGTCCTGCGTCACGTCAACTTGTTTTCGAACTTACTTCAGATGGATTAATGCAATTTGGAACCGATGCAGGTGATATTCTCACCAGTGAAATTCATCTCGTTGCTGAGGGACTCGAGGACATTGAAGAAGGACCAGAGTTTTCGAACGTAGACATTAGTCATTTTACAATCGAAACGAGCCTTGCAGGTCTTGGAACTCCAGGCCCCATCGTCTCCGATGATGTTGGACTCAGCGTGAGTCTCAAGATTCCAAAAGTCCGATTTACGCTAGCTGTTTCTAGCCCATGGGGCGATTTGTTCAGTGGTGACCCTGATGCAATTACCCTCTCACTGTTGACCGAGAACATCAGTGGTGCTTTCCGTTCACCACTGCTTCAACCCATGGTCATGATGGTTGATGAGATGTCGTCGATGATGGTAGCGAGCGTTGTTTCATCAGAAGGGGTCACTTTCCCTCCACTCGAGCAAGAGGCCCTAACAGTCGAGACAGGATCTTGGGATACCACCATTCATGAAGAGACGGAATTCGACCTCACAGGCCCCATCAGTTTCACCTTGCCTAAGGGCATTATTGCCAAGGAAGCTACATCTGCCCAAGGGAACATGATTGTGACAGAGGATGCGGAAGGTCGTCAAGTCATTACCTATACGATTCCACCCGATGGTCTTGATGATGAAGTGACACTTCGCTTGCAAGTCACGTGGTTGTACCTTCTTGGTCAGTTTTGGGCCTATCCAGCTGTTGTCGTTATCTTGCTGATTCTTTTGATTCGGCGACGTAGAAAGAAGAAGAAGAAAAAGCGAGCTGCAAGAGAATCGAAGAATTCTCTGTACAAGGCTCAGAAGATGGGATTGTCCGAATCGGACTTTGCTCAAATGGCAGGATTGGTTGACCGACAGGTCGGCGGATACGAGGAAGGCATCGATCCGTTTGAGGCGATGCAATACCCGCCTGAACAGCCTTAGCGATGCAGACTCTCATGGATGCGTTCTGCAAGAGATGGGCCAATGCCCGGGACGGTTTTCAAATCCTCAATGCTCGCATTGTTGATTCCTTGACGGCCACCGAAATGCCGCAGAAGTGATTGCAGCTTCTTGGCACCCAAACCGAGAACGTTCTCAAGAGGGTCACCCAATCGACTTTTCTTGCGGCGTTTCCGATGGAAGGCGTTGACAAAACGATGTGCTTCATCACGTGCATGAACAAAGACACGTCCTCGGCGGTCGAGTACGATTGGTTCGTACCCTTCTCGATGGAGCGTTTCTTCTCGTTTTGCCAACGCTGCAAGGATGAATCTATCCTGCACGCCGTGCTCGTCCAACATCGAACGTATTGTTGAAAGATGGGTTTCTCCACCATCGAGAAGGAGTACGTCAGGCCATTCTTCTTGTCGTTTGAGCCATCGTTCAACAACTTCACGCATCATGCGTAAGTCGTCCATTGCATCACCTTTGACAATGTAGGTCCTGTATTCCTTCTTCGCCGGACGTCCATTTCGAAGAACAACACTTGCACCGACGCGTTCATCGCCTTGCAATTGAGCCATGTCGAAACAAACCACGTGATTCATCCGTTCAATATTGAGCAATTGCGCAGCTTCGTCTGCTGCTCGCTGTTCGAGTGACCCGCTCGATTTGTTTGCAAGTCGGGACACTTGTATCTCGGCGTTTTGGTCGGCAAGCGTCCGCAGCGTTACCATGTCTCCACGCATAGGTGTTCGAACCTCAACTGCAGCACCTCGACGCTCGTCCAACCATTGTTGCAATCCGTCGAGCAATGGCGTAGGGGTTAGCAGCAAACGTGGAGGCCTGCGGTGAACGTAATGTTCGCTGATGAAACGGCTGACTGTTTCACCGATGTCGCCTCGATGAACAAATGGCCAGACTTCTTGTCCTTTGACAACGCCATCATCGGCATGAAGAACGACAAGTGCGGCGAGATCGCCTTGTTCAGCAAATCCAATGGCATCACAATCACGATACAACTTGCTTGAAACAACGTGCTGTCCAATGGTGGTACGGATGGAACGAATGAGATCACGGTAGTATCCTGCTCGCTCAAATTGCATTTCGCTTGAGCAAACATCCATCTTTTCGCCGAGTTCTTCAAGGAGTTCGGTTGCTTCACCATCGAGAATTTTCTTGACAGCTCGAACCTGCTCAGCATATCCTTCACCGTTGATGCACGGTCCTGTGCAGAGGCCAATGTGCATGGCAAGACACCCCTGCGGGAGCAATTCTTTGCAATCTCGAATCCCGAAATGCCTTCTCAAAAGTTGCATTACTTGCTTTGCAGCTCCCGCATTTGGAAACGGACCCCATCGATGGGCTTTCTTCGGTGGATGACGTGTGTACATGATGCGAGGGAATTGTTCGTTCGTCAACACAAGATACGGATACGATTTGTCATCCTTTAGCATGGAGTTGAATCGAGGTTTGTGTTCACGAATGAGTTGGCGTTCGAGGATCAATGCTTCTTGTGGTGTCGTCGTAACGATGCATTCAACATCGTCTGCTCGAGCGACCAATTCGGGAATCATGTGCCGATCGGGATTGGTCGCAAAATACGAGCGAATCCTCTCATTCAAACGCGTTGCTTTACCGACATACAACACTCTACCTTCAGCCGTTTTGAACAGATAGACGCCAGGTGAGGCAGGCAAATCGATGGATGCTGCATCGACCGCCATGCCGAATCCTTGCGTCCATAGGTCAAAAAAACCTGCATTGTCTCTTTTGAACATCGATAGGACAACATCAAATGCAATGCTGTGCAGAAGGGATCGAGTTCAGATGCTATCGCCCGCCATGCTGCGTATTTTGCGTTGGTTGGATGAGCATCCATCGACGCTTGAAGGTGCATGGGATGTGCCACGTAGCCTTTCTCTCGAAGGCATCGCAGACGGAATTGGTGTTGTACGTTCAGCTCTGTTTAAACCCATGTCTGTCTTGGAGGAAGAAGGGTTTCTCCTAACACGACAGGCACACGTCATCGGCGGAGGGCGAAGGAAACGCAAAGTTGTGCATATCACTGAATCAGGGCGCAACGAACTCCATTCATACACAAAGGAGATTCCCGAACGACGTGCACGATCCTCATCAAAATTGAAGGGACAACTCCCAGAATACACGCATGTACACGGGCGCCGTTCCGAACTTGAGTTGATTCGAGATGCTCTCGAAAATAAGGTGCCAGTGCACCTTCGAGGAATGCCGGGTATTGGGAAATCGACGCTTGCTCGAAAGATTGTTGAAGATTTGATCGAGAAGGACCTGAGTGTTCACTGGGTCCAACTCGATGCGTATTGTGATGTCCATGAAGCCATCCAGCGGATGGAGGCTGATGTGCCTCAGATTCTGGATGTTGAAGGATATGCATCCTCCTTTGAACGCGAGAATGTCATATTGGTGTTTGACGATGTCCATAGCATCTCGTCCAGACATCAAGAATCGTTTTCCAACCTCTTCCAAGCACTTGAGGGGCATTCGATTCCTTTCATGCTGTTGGGACGCGATCGTGATACGTTTTCCATCGATGGAACCTATGTCGAATTGGGGCCACTCGAGCAAACAGATGCCATTGAGTTACTCAATCCCGAACTTGGCGATGAGCGTGAGACAATAGTTGAGGCGTTAGGAGGGCACCCTTTGGCCATCCTTCTCCATGACGCATCCACACCACTCCCAGAAACGAATCTGGACGTTCGTGCTTATGTTGATCAGGTTGTTCTTGGTGAAGCATCGGCAAACGTCCATGATGCTATGTCACCGTTCTTGGTGTTACCATTCCCGGTTCCTGCAGAACGAATGCCTGAGCCGAACGATGTTGCCTTGCTCGATGAACATACCTTGCTTCGTTGGGGCAACAAGGATGCGGCGATGGAAATGCAACACTTGATTCGCAACGTTTGCAGGTCCTCTCTCGATCAATCGGAGCTCGACGTACTTCATCGTTCGGCGATTTCACACTGGGAACAACAGAACGACGCTTTGGCATCGATTCTTGAATTGCATCACCGAATTCAACTGGGTGAGACGGAAGTATCGAATCATCTTTCTGCACGGGCAAACAATCTCATGTCATCCTATTCTGGTGCGTTCGCAACACTACTCGATGAAGCAATGGTCAGCAATTCAGAAGACATCGATTTGATTGAACTTGCAGCACAACACGCCCTCAATCGTGCAGAGATTGATGTTGCAAAGGCCTACATTCAGGGCCAGGATTCTCCCAAACTTGTCAACATACGTATGCAAATCGCACAGTTTGAAGGAAAGAAAGACCACCTGAAAGATCTTGAAACCATTCTTGATGAAATCCATGATGCGCAGCAGAAGTTACGCATCCAACTCTCTGTTCTCTCTCGTTGCATTGATGATCTTGCCCCATCCTCAAGCGCCATTGACTACGATCGCATCGAACGATTGCTCAATCAAGTCGAATTGCCGGATGTAGAAAATGAGCGTCAGATTGTGTTGACAACTCTCGTCATCATGCGCCATTCACTGGCCCTTGAGCGAAAGGATTTCGATGGTGCGAACTTTTTGCTTGACCAACTCCGAGGCATTGGTTCATCGACCGATCCTCTGTTGCAGTATTTGGATATGAAAACCCAATTGAAAGCGGTTGATTCGCAGCCGATGAATGCTGCACTAACATTGAGGAATGCAGAACTCACGGCAGCACAGTTGCAGCAGCCCCTGTACAAAACCTCGCTCTTGCTTCTCATTTGTGAACAATTGGTGGAAACACAACTGCCGAGAGCAAAAACGCTCCATGCTCAAATCGACATCCATTCCCTCGAAGCAATTGAGGCCCCGTCAGCAAGACGAGTCGTTGCAAAGTGGTGGGAAGTGAGGTCGATGCTCGACGATCGAGAGCGTATGATGTCGCTGCGTGAAGCCATTCTACGGTATCGCTCCGTCGGTTGTCCAAATCGAGCACGCATGCTCTCAAGGCGTTTGCATTCAATTTGATCTACAACTCAGCTCCAATCATGGTCTTGGTATCTTGAATGCCCTTGAGTGGTCGTATTTCTTCGACAATGCATCGAGTGAGGGTAAATTCATCGTCCGCTTGGACGCGCGCAAGAAGGTCAAATTCTCCAAACAGCATCCAACGATCAGTAACATGTTCAATATTATCTAGAGCGTTACGAACACGCTCTTCTTGCCCAGGCTTAGTCGTGATCAAAACAAAACCTATCGCCATCTTTACACCTCAATATTCGACCGCAATTAGCGTTTGCGTGTCTCGAATTCCTTCGATTGTTCTGAAGTCTTTCATCAACAGCGTGGTGAGTGTTTTCGCGGATTCACTGCTCACATGTGCGAGCAAATCGAATTCACCGTAGAGAGCATGGACCTCCTTGACTGCGTCATGCGATGTCAATGCGAGATAGACATCGCGTTCATGCGACGGTTCGGTCTTCACGAGGACGAATGCTTCTGGCACGGAGCGGCCTTTACGAGACAGGTTTTATCGATTCGGGTCTCGATTGCTGCTTGCACAGGCGAAGGGTGGCTTCAAATGCTATCGCTTTGGTTGGCTAACTATGGAGAGAAAGCAAACATTCCTTGCGTTCGGTTTGCTCTTCCTTCTCTTGTTCATGTCCATCTCTCCAATGGTTCACCCATTCGCACCTGAAAACAATGTTGCTGAGACTTCAGGAAGAGCAACTACGACATGGTCAGGTACGGTATCATTGACCAGTGATTACTTCGTTAACGTTCAGGATGAGTTGCTCATCACTTCATGCACGAGTGTTGTCATGTCGCCTGGTATCCGAATCTATGTCGATGGCCGACTAACGGTTCAAGGAACGTCGACATGTCCTGTCGTTCTCTCAAGCTCCTCAACAACAGGCGATCATGAGGGTATTCAGTTCAATTCTTCCTCCAACGGGCGTGGGAGCACGGTCAACCATTTGCACATCGAAAATGCCATCTATGGTATGACATTGTATGGCTCAAATCCTATTCTCAACAATGTGACCATCTTCAATCCGGACCGTGTTGGAATCGATATGTTCGGTAGTTCCTCTCCAGTCATTCGTGACTTGCATGTCGAACAAGCAGGCCGAAATATCCCGTTCCAAAACGATTGGCGTTACGGCATTGGTTTGTCAGTTGGGGATGGTTCAACACCGATTGTCCAAGGTGCGTATTTCACGGATCATTTGCTTCGTGGATTGAATCTCTGGGGCGCATCAGGTGGCTTGTACCGAAATATTGTCATGGACAACATTTCTGGTTCGGTGCTTGGTGAAGCAGCCGGTGTTTGGGTTGAAGACAGTGTCCCGCTGTTCGAAGACTTGAGCATCGATAAAAGCGACACTGGAATCATTGTCCGCCATATCGATGATTCGGGGTACACTCGAGCCGTGTTCCGAGATGTTGACATCAGCAACAGCATGTATCGAGGTGTGTACCTTGACAAGAACAATCACACCAACTATACGAATTACGAAACGGCTGATTTCACCAACCTAACTGTTCGAGGAACAGGATCATCAGGAGCAACATCGCCTGGAATTGCTTTTGCAGCGATTGAAATCAATGCGACCGGTGCATGGATGGAGAACGTGCTTGTCGATGATGCATCCTCGGTTGGTGTTCGCTTGTTCTTTGTCGATTCGACAACGACGTTGCGGAACATGACGATCCGAGATGCTGGAGAAGCTGGCCAAGGGGCTCACTCTGCCGGATTAAGCATTCAAACCTCCTTCTTTGCAGCACATCTTGAGAACATCGAGATCAGTGGATCTCCAGGTCCGGGAATCCATTCTTCGAGCGGAGGCTCCTTGCAAGGGACGGATTGGTATCTTCACAACAATTCTGAGCAAGGCCTTTTCATTGATTCAGCGACTGTTGTCGTGGATGGATTGACCTCCTCGGACAATGGATATTCAGGCGCTCATATCTTTGATGCTCGTTACGTCACCTTCTCCAATGTGACCTCAACGAACGATGGTTCTCTTGGTTCAAGTGCGATGGAACAAGCAGGATTATCCTATCAGAAATCAAACGATTTGGAAACAGCGTCAGGCGACGTGGTGTGCATGAATTGCCATGTTGAAGCATCACAAGGTCATGGCGTCTACGTCATCGATTCGGTTGATCTCTGGCTGGACAATCTCACAATCACAGACATTGACACGGCCCTTCCCGCTATGTTTGTCGATAACGGTGGCTTGACCTTGGGAACCCAAGGCGGGCGGTTCAATCTCATGAACGCCAACATTGAACACGAATCATTGACGCAACCTGCCTTGTACATTGAACAAGCCGCTGGAAACATCGACGGACTGACGCTCCAAGGCAATCATAGTGGCATCCATTGGGATGCAAATCACAACGGAAATTTCCCCTCTACATTGAGCAACACAGAATTCGAAGGGACTGAATGTCTCAAGCTTATCAATCATCCCAACCTTGGCGGTTATGGAAACACGATTGGAACAGATTGTACCGGAAGGGTATGGATTGAAAACTCAGATGTCAATTTCTCGAACTTAGCTGATTCAAGTGGTTCCCACGTACTCGATTTGGATGCTTCATCTGCATTGCATTTGCATCAACCAAACAATGTGGACTTGACAATGGCAAACATACCATCGGGTGCCGTGGTAGACGTCGCTTGGGATGTCACCGTATGGGTTGTCAACAATCGTTCCAATGGCATTCCAAATGCCTATGCTAATGTGAGTTTCACCCAGTTCGAACCATCTGTATCCGAGTTTACGAACGACCTCGGTGTTGTTGAGTTAACCGATTTTATCGGTCAACGATGGACCAATTCAGGGGCTTCAGCCATCAACGATGTCACCGTTGAATGCGGATACGACAGCGAAAGCAACACGACAACGGTTAATTTCGATGGAGACAAAGTGATGTATTGTGTGCTCGAGTTGGACAATCAACCTCCATTTTTGAATTGGACTTCGCCGATGGATGGGGATGTGTTCCCATCGCAAGGTCAAGTGTTGTTCGATGCTCAAGAGTCCTGGGATTTGGACGACGATCCGTTGACCTTGACGTGGACTTCTTCATTGGATGGTGTCATCTCATCGGCACAAAGTACGACCCCATTTTCGGCGAACGATGGTATTTCTGAGATTACACTTAGCGATGGTATTCATGACCTTACGCTGGAAGTTTGCGATAATGCAGGACATTGCATTTCGGAAACGCGAACCATCGAGTTAACCAATCTCGCACCAGAACTCAACGTATCGTTTGACCCAGGTTTAACCCAATGGAACGAACTCATCATGCCTCAAACTGGCACAGTCTCCATCAATACAACTGGAACCTTTGATCCAGAAGGCGATGACTTCGCCTGCTTGATTACGTTTGGTGGTTACAATCGACAAGATCCTGGATGGGGCAATCAATGGGTCTGTCCAGAAGTATTGACCTACACGTTCGACCACTATACCGACGACCCACCAGCATCGTTCTTCTTGAACGTCTTTGCATGGGATAAAGTTGGAAACAACGTCACCTACACGGTCGAAGTGAAATTGTACAATGAAATGCCAACTGCAGCATTCACACTTGAGCGCAATGGAACGGCAAGTGAAGATGTCATTTTCTTCAATGGAAGCAGTTCAGTCGACCCTGAAAACAATCCAGTTTCCTTTGAATGGTGGTCGAATGTTGATGGCACGCTCATGGTTGGTCAAGGTATTGAGAACATCTCTTGGCATGGATATTTGTCTCGTGGTGTTCACCAAATTGAGTTGCGAATCACCGATGATCGCATGGACCATGGGGGTCAAATGTCGGTTGTCTCTCAATTGATTACAGTCGACAATTCAGCACCGAGAGCAGTCATTGAGGAATTGGCTGTGTTCGAAGATTTGGACTCCTCTACATTGATTCCATTCAGTGCAAATGGAAGTGGTGACTTCGATTCAGCGTGTTTCACGTTCCCAAGCGATGGAACGTGGCACTGTGCAGAAAACGAACCTGCTGCAGGTTCCGAGTTCTTGCAAATCGATTGGTCGAGCAGCCTTGACGGACGATTGACGCCAGAAAACGAGGATTGGCTTACGTTTGAGACTCGACTCTCTGCAGGCGTTCACGACATTACACTCACGCTTAACGATGGCATCAATCCGAATGTTACAGCAACGAGAACACTCACAGTTGCCGAATCCGCCCCTATTCTCGTCTTGGATTCGCCAGTGAACGGTAGTCAATTTGCATCAAGCGACACGATTGTCATCGATGCACGAAACAGCGTTGATTACGATGAGGATGAATTTACACTGACCTTGCGAAGTTTCGATGCTGCGTCATCTGCGTACATCCCCATCCTTGACGACGTCTCAACAAGCACCGTTCATGAAATTCAATTGGATGCTGGCCTTCGAGACGTACAAATCGAGCTGGTCGACGCAACTGGAAAATCACGTGTTGAATCTCTCGAATTGCTCATTATTCCAAGCGATCCCGAAGCAGTGATTGTTTCGCCTTCTAATCTTGATTCGGTTGACCCTGGTGCAATCATCGTCTTTGAAGGAGCATCTTCTGATGCAGATGATGACCTCGTAACAAGAGAATGGCGCCTTCACGTTCCAGGCCTACAAACAAGTGTATTGAGTACACAATCGACCTTCACGCAAGTCTTCGCTCCCGGTTCGCATCATGTTTCGTTGTACGTACAGGATGCTCGTGGTGCTTCCTCAGAACAACACATCAACTTCACAGTCCGCTCGAGTCTCCCTGAATTGGTTCAGACCAGTTTGGAACTGTCTCAAACCGAATTTGTTTCTGATGAGCGAGTCACGCTTGATGTGTCTGTGCAGTTGCTTGATGCTGATGGTACGACCGACGATGTTCGCGTCGATATCGTCCACAACATTCAGACATGGACCTTCAATCTCAGCGATGATGATGGCGATGGCATTTGGACAGGTTCGCTCGAATTCCAGCCTTCGGGGGTTGGACAACCAAGCTTCAAGGTCATTGCAACAGATGGAGAAGGCGATTCAGCGAGCGTCGATATTCTCTACACGCCACTCAAGGTTGTTGAGGCAGAAGGTGGAGGTTTCATGTCGACTGGCGTCCTTGTTGGTGCAGTTTCCATTGCAATCCTCGTTGCTCTCCTCATGACGCTTCAACGTCGCAGAGCAACCGCTGCAGAAATGAAAATCATCGATTCGTGGGGCGTCTTTGGTGATGGGGACGTCGAAGACGAAGCATCCGACGAGGATTCCAATGAAGGTGAGAAGTTGGATTGGGATGCTGTGTAGTCACGATAATTGTACGACCATACAGTAAAATATGATTCATTCCTATTCAACCGTATGAGAAAAGCGCTTGCTCTAGTCCTCACCAGCCTATTGATTGCAACAACATTGCCAACAAGTGTTGCTGCTGACGAACCAGAACCCATTGCCTGGGGCATTGAATACGATTTTTCGAATCTGAACACAGACATCGCATCAATGATTGGAATTGACTTGCAAGAAGTCTTTTCAGAGGTTATGGCCGCTGGAGACGATTCAGGATTGGATCTTCTGATTGGAAGCGTTACCAGTGGATCAACCACCATCGTCTTCGAACAATACGACGGGCCATTGACTACATTGGATGTCGACGGAACGCCAACCGATTTCTCAACCAAGATGACAGAACTTACTGTACGTCACGGTCTTTTGGACGATTTTGCTGTTCACTCCGAGTGGAGTGACTCCTACGGTGGAATCGATCTCACAATTGGATACGATGCTGAGCAATTGTTCAATGCTGATGTCCTCTATACAGAGTACTTCGACTCCGAAATGGGTCTTCATGGAATGGATATGGAGATGGAAATTGAAGCAATGATTGAGTACAGTGTGGGCTTCACAGGAGAGATTTCTGGCGATGGAGAAACACTGCCTTTCGACATCGATTTGACACTCCGCACCTCGTTTGACATCAACAACGGATTGCTTGAAGTGCGCATGGCAGACTCTTCTCCGCTCTTCACTGAGATGGAAAGTTTGCAACCAGGTCAAGAACTAACGTGGGAATGCGGTTCGGATGAAAGCCATGTTGATTCATCGGTCGACGGAATCCACATCAAAGATATCTGCTCGGAGCACAACATTCACTACGAAACAGAGACCTCTGTGTTGTTTGAGTTAACAGGTATTCCTACAGAAGAACTTGGTCTTCCTACTGGCGACTTTGACTTCTCAATTTCTGATACTGTCACAGACATCTACGATGGTGAAGTTGAACTCTTCTTCATGGGAGGTGCAATGGAACTTCTTGATGAGCCAACACAAACAATCACCATCGATGATGGAAGCACCATCGAAGTTCACCAAGCTTATGCATCCCCGACTCCGCTTGCTTTCCCAGCAATGTGGGCCATGATGTGGGCCAACTCCGTCGTTGGTAGTGGAGATTATCCAGGTATTGTAGACGCTCTTCTTAACGACGAAAACTTCGAAGAGATTTTCGGCAGTTGGGCAGATGGCCTTGGAGAAGGCGAAGGCGATGACGAGGACTATTTCGTCTGTGCGAACCTCAATGAAATCCCATACGAGTATGTTGAGGACGGATACGATGACTGTGGCGACAATTCCGATGAAGAGTTCGTTTGCAATGATGGAGATATCATTCCCGGAAACTGGGTCAATGATGGAGAGGAGGACTGTATGAACGGGGAGGATGAAACCATTGAGCAAGAAGAATCGCTAGATATTTTTGTCAATATGGAAGATTCTAGTGAATCGGAGATGAACTTTGAGTACGAAGTACATGGCTTGGAATACGACGAGAATTACGAGATTTCGTGGACAGTTACCGATGATGAAGGAACCACATCCGACGCAGGTTCCACAGCTATTACAGATGGATCTTACAGCGCATATGACAGTGCGAACGCTGAAATCAACGGATTTGGCGAGTACTGTGTCGACATCGAAGTCACTCGATTGAGCGATAGTGAGGTTGTTGGTACCCAACAAGAGTGCGACTCAGTTTCACAAGATATGGAACCGAGTGAGCGACTCGTGACCATTGTCGAAGCACTTGCAGAATCGACATTGGACAACACCATGGAATCCTTTGGACAAAATCTCGAAAACCGTTTGTCCAACTTCGAGGATGATTATGATGTTGCATACGAAGACGGCATGGTCTACGCATTGTACGATGATTCAACCAACCGTTTCGTTGGTTTCCAATTGGTCGCATCACCAGGTGGTACGCAGTGGTACACACTCATTGGACCAGATAGCACAGCATATGGAACGCCTCAGAGATCTCTCTCTGTGACCTACTTCACTGGTATTGAAGCGGTTGAAGAAGCTGAAGAAATTGAGGATCAAACCGACCTGAGCGACCTCGTCGATGTTACACAACACAACACCGAAGATGTTGAAGCAGTCAACGAAGGCATTGATCCTGCCACACTCCCTGACGAGCCAAGCAATGAACAAGCGGAGGAAGAGGTATCCGAGGAGACCTCAGAAGATGATCTATCCACGCTTCTTCCGTTCCTATCACCAGTAACCACTCTGGCGATGATTGCACTTGCAGGAATGTTTGTATCAATCCGTTCGAAGGACGAAGAATGAGCGAGGCAACGGGTCACGAACCTATTGCCCGCTGGCGAGTTGTCGCCAGCCTTACGCTTATCCTTCAGATCGTGATTTTGCTCTCACTGAAGGCTACTCTTGAAGAGGATTCTTGGTTTGTCGGCACGCTCTCGGCAACCGTTGAAGAGGGTCCACTTTCCATTGAAGGTGTTTCAGCCAATGTTACCATCGATATGCAGAACGATCAAGATGACCTGAGCATCGAATTGTTCGGCCCTCTACGGCTAAGTCATTGGCAGGATGAGCGAGATGATCGAGCTGCTTTGTCGGAGCAAGAAATCGAAGAGTATGATGATAATCTCGATGAGGCATTTTCTTCACCTTCTCCAGATACTGTGAAATCGACGACATTCATGGTGATTCACATCAGTCTTGGCCTTACTGCACTTCTATTGGTGTTGATCTGTGTCGACTTGACCAAACAAGCAAGCGGAATCAAACAAACCGTTGTTCGACGTTTCGTCTCAATCGCTTCATCTATCAGCGTACTCAGTGTATTGGTTTTGATTCTCTTTATCCTGCCAGCATCATGGTTTGCTACCGTCGCTGATAATCCTCAAAATTTTAGCAACAGTCGAGACGATGTAGCGTTTCTTGCCCATGCTGAATTTTCTTCAACGTCAAACCTAGGCTTGGATGGATTTACGCTGGATTTTGAAGTGAGCGGCTACGATATCGGAATGGTCCGTCCTGCGAATCGCTCAGCCGTTGAAGCAACTCCTCCTGAGCCTACAAGTCCTGATGCTGAATCATACATTGCCATCAGTGGGGATATGCGGACTGAAACGCCTCCATATGTTTCTGAGATGATGTATTTTTGGCTTGTATTGTGGGTGCTTGTACCTCTTGTTTTGCTGATTCAACAGCGTGTTGCAATTGATTCTCGCCTTGGAAGTTTGAAAAGATAGGCCAATCATTGCTGTTCGGGCAATGTATCATTCAAACTGTCTGGATTGTCCTCGAGTGGACCCCATTCCGTTCTTGTTCTGTGGAGGCCAAATCGCTTCGCATAGAGGAACCGAAGGTTCTTCCAACCATCGCCCCACGTGTGTATTTCAGCATCACCGACGCGCTCTCGGTATGGGACCGAGATTTCGATGGCCTTCTTTCGGCCAAGGTGCTTTCGTGCAAGAATCTTGATTTCTTCAGATAGAGGCATTCCGTCATTGGTTGGACGCATCTTTGGATTGTCAAAAATCGATTTACGGAAAACCCACATGCCCGATTGAGAATCCTTGATTCCATAACCGAAGAGAAGTCGAGCGTTGAAGGAGAGAACCCAGTTACCAAATCCGTGTAGGCCTGACATGGAACCGTCTTCAGCCATGCTGAGGCGATCGCACGTGATGAAATCGAGGTCATCATCCAAGAGTCGCTTGACCAATTCAGGAATCAACTCTGCTGGATACGTACAATCCGCATCCATGGTGACAATGATGTCGTTTGAAGCAACGACAAATCCAGTACGGTAGGCTCGACCGTAGCCCTTCCGTGGTTCAAGGTGGACGCGAACGTCCTTCTCAAGAGCGATTTCTCTGGTTCGATCTGTTGAGGAACCGTCAACGATCATGATTTCGAGTGATTCGCACCAACCACGAGGGATGGCGTCAACGGTTGCACCGAGTGCTTCCTCTTCATTCCGGGTAGGAAGAAGAACTGTGACAGAGACTGGTAAGACCTCGTCCATGACACAACCACCAACAATGAGGGTTTCAATGCATTGCCTCAACGGTCAAACGATTAGGACCATCTAGCGCGTAGACGGCGGAGCGAAAGTTTTGCAGCAAGACGAATCTTTCTCCACTTGGATAAAGAAGGGCGCTTGCTGAACACGTCACCCGATCGTCGGACAATTTCGTGAAAGATGGCGTCGTATGCTTCGCACATGAGTTGTGGCTGCAATCGGGCCTTCGAATCAAGATATTCGAACAGATGTTGAGCAGATTCTTGGTGTCGTCGAACGATTTCGATGTATTCTTGGACGAACGACTTCCAGCGGTGGTTGGTCCCAAATTCAGTGTTACCAAGCTCAGAAATTTCGATGTTGTATTCGCTTAATGCATTGATTGGAAGGTATATTCGGCCACTTCGATAATCTTCTGAGACGTCACGAAGGATGTTGATCAGTTGCAATTGAATGCCCATGTCAATGGCATGAATCCGTGCTCCTGCATCTTCGCATCCATAGATTTCAATCAGGACAAGTCCAACTGCAGAAGCAACCTTGTAGCAGTACGCACGGACTTCATCCCAGGTTTTGTGACGTACTTCGAACAAATCATCTTCCATTCCTTCGATGATTGTTTCAAAATCTGTGAGGCGAACTGGGAACTGCTTGAAGACCTCATTGATAGCGATGAAAATTGCTTCGTTTTGGGTTGCGGATTCATCTCCAGTAAACAATCGGTTGAGTCGTTCCTTCGCATCAACAAGTGCCATCAAACGGTATCGGTGCTCCTCAGGAGCGTTGTTCATGGGAGTCTGATGAATATTCTGAAGAAGTTCATCACGTTCATCAACAAGTTTGCTGAGGGCTTCAGATTCTTGAACGACCGGTCGAGAATCACCGTCAGCAATATCGTCGAGGTAGCGGCATAATGCATAGACTGCGTGGACAGCACGTCGCTTTTGGTACGGCAATGCAGAGAAACTTGCATAGAACGTCGAGGAGGCACGACGACAGATTTCTTCACATTCGAGGAATGCGTTTTCAATCAAATCCGTATTGACCATGATTCAACCCCAATTCTTTCAGTTATCAATGCGTGTTGTTTCGCTTGTTCGCCTGCATCGTGATAAAATGGATTGCGAGTCCAACTGGCATGAGCATAACGCCAAACAGGATTGCGACTTGTGCAGCCGTTTTGTTAATTTCTGTCTCAACACTACGCTTCCAAATCCATCGTGTTACAATGATGTCACCAATTACGAAGTGTGTCCATGCAAGGACAGCACCGTCGTCTGTTCCAAGGACATCAGCTAGTCCGGATACAACACCGCTCAATGTACCATCTCCGATCATATCACTTAGTGCACTAAGATTCATTGCAAGAACAATGAGATATGCGACCAACGGCCCAAGAACAAACCACGGTCCATTCATCCACTTCTTTGTTCGCTCAGCATGTGGCTGAAGAAGCATCAGCATCCAGAATGGGCCAACCCATATGGATGCAGTAAAGAAGGCGACCAGAAGCATTGTGTCAACCATCAAATCACCTTGTTGTACGCTTTCTCAATCTCACCAATAGAATTCTCGTTCGGATAGTAGGTGTCACTTTCCCATTGGATGACACCGTTTTGATCGATAAGGAACAACGAAGGTGTACCAGGAAGGCCGTAGTATTCGAAAATGGATTGGCTCAAGTTGGCTTGGTCTTCGATTCGTTGGATGGAATCATCGTCGGTTGGCAGCACAATGGGCCATGGCGTGTAGTGGTTGCTGTCGATAAAACCGAATTCTTCTGCAACATCTTCCTTGGTTTCGAAATTGAGGTACCGCTCGACGGAGACGATTTGCAGAGGAGGATCTTGTGTCATCCAGTCGTTGTGATGCTCACGCAAATCATCGGTCCAGTCCTTGCATCCAATGCAGCCAACACCTATGAAGAGAACCAACACGGGCCCTTCACTGAGGTTGTCTTTCATCGAATACATTGGACCAGCATCTTCTGGTCGATCGAGTGTTTCAACGGTGAAAACTCGACCATCTTCAATCGTTGATTCGAGGCAGCCCGATAGGAATAAAAGGGCAACGAGAGCAACGAATCGCACATTGTTCCCTCAAGCGTTGGTCGGCGTGCCAGTTTCTTTCGCTGCCGGCACTCTTCGCTGAGCTTTGCGTCCACGAGGTGAACGTCGAATTCCTTCAAACCACGTATCGACACCGTTCCAATCAGGGTCGATTCCAAGGTCATCAAGTACCAATTT
>CEUV01100188.1_pt1 | contig 22680 bp, 10 predicted proteins | sample 356401 | NCBI WGS metagenome assembly CEUV01 (sample SAMEA2622710, study PRJEB7988) | marine metagenome | isolation source: saline water (ENVO:00002010), including
CAGGAGAAGTCAAGGATTGTTGCTTGACCAGAAATTGGAAGCGGATTGTTTTCGGTGTAAACAGGTGTAGAACATCGCATTGTTGAAATGACGATGTCTGCATCAATGGGAGTTTTGTTCAACTCGTCGTAAGAGATCATATCGCATGTCTTTGCGATTGCAGGGTCTCGTTTGGCAGATTCAGATGGATTCCTTGAGACCACGACTATGTTGGGTTGTCCCAAGTTTTGGAGAGTCTCCACGGCTTTGAGACCCATGTCTCCAAATCCAAGAACGACGGATTGCACATTTTCTCTTTGAGACAGGATGTCCTCAAGCGAGGTTGTTGCTAGATTGAGCATTGATTCAGTAGAACTCGTGTAACCCAGTTCCTTTCGAATAATACGGGTAGCCGAAATAACGTGTTCAAAGAAAGCAAGATTAAATGTACCAATAAGATTGTTTTCTCTGTGAATGTTGATTGAGGAACGGAGTTGCGACATGACCTGTAATTCACCGACAATAAATGAGTCCAATCCGCTGCATATTTTCACGAGGTATCTCCAGGCATCGGACCCTGTCATCGTTTGAAATGGAATGTGTGGCAACTTTGCGATGTCTGAAATTCCCTGTGCAAGCGTCGTTGGATCGATATCAAATCCTACAAACAAGACCCTGTTGCAGGTCGAAAATTCAAACACTTCAGCGTCGACAGTTCTGCTTAATTTTTTGATAAATGCAACTCGCTTTGTTAAAGTCAGTCCCTCTGTGGTAAGTTGCTTAGCGACATCGATGTTGTTCGATTCAAATTTGAGCGAGAGTAAGCAAATCTTGCTCTTCATCTTATCCGCATCGATGTGATTGGAATTGGAGCGCATGCCTTCGGCAAGTGCGTCCATTTTCACCCTCAAGTCAGACATACGTAATCCGCCTTGTTTGCTACACAAATTATGACTATACAACAGTTTGTTAACTGTTCGTAGGCTGTGATGCTGGAAACCTTGACCAGATATCAATAACTTACATTGAGTGAATCGCATGTCCAAGGGTTGCAAGAACTCCTTCATGCGTCATTTCCGTCATGGTTGGGTGAGCGTGTATGGTTTGTGCAATGTCTTCGAGAAGCGCACCCATTTCGATGGCAAGTGTCCACTCTCCGACGAGTTCACTGATGTGGGTTCCAACGCCCTGGATTCCAAGGATTCGGTGATCGTCTTCACGAGCAGTGACACGAATGAATCCTGCAGTTTTCTCAGCCTCTTGTGTCAATGCACGACCGTTTGCAGCCAATGGGAATTTACCGGTAATGACGGGATGTCCGGCAGCCTTTGCTTCATCGGGTGATAGGCCTACTGAGACGACTTCAGGTTCTGTAAAGACGATGGCAGGAACTGCTGCGGGCTCATATGCTCGGTTGTGACCTGCAAGGATTTCTGCAACCATTTCACCTTGGAAGGATGCAACGTGGGCAAGCATTTCACCGAGATCACAAACGTCGCCAATTGCGTAGACACCTTTCATGTTCGTTTCGCACTTGTTGTTGACTTTGACAAAGCCGCGTTCATCGAGAGCAACACCTGTAGGTGCAAGAGCAGCACTCATTGGCCGACGGCCAACGGTCACGAGGACCTTGTCGACTGTGAGTCGTTCCGGATCTGTGCCTTCCTTAGCATCTTTCGGCGTATAGAGGAGATCAACACTTCCGTCCTTGTTTTCTTCAATGCCTTTAGCGAAGACCTTGGTGTGGACTGCAATCTTCTGCTTCTTGATGGCGATTTCAAGTGGTCGTCGAAGTTCTTTATCGAAGATTGGTAAGACCGAATCCATGGCTTCAACAACAGTGACTTCACTTCCGAGCATGCGGAAGGTGATGCCAAGTTCGAGACCAATGTAGCCTCCACCAACGACTGCGATTCGCTTTGGTAGTTCTTGAAGCGAGAGCGCTTCTCTTGAAGAGATGACATGTTCACCATACTTCATGAATGGGAGTTCGATTGGAATGGAACCGTTTGCAAGAATCACATTTTCAGCCTGAATAAGGAGTGCATCCTTGCCTTTGCCAACCTTCACCGTCTTTGCATCTTGGAATTCAGCCCATCCATTGACAAGTTCAACGCCTGCATTCTTGAGAAGGGCTTCAACACCTTTGTTGAGTCGATCGACGATTCCATCTTTCCAAGCAATGGTATCTTCCATTTTGAGTTCGGCAGGACCAGGAATACTGATGCCCATATGGCCACCTTTCTTTGCATGACCAGCGAGTTTGTGGAAGGTGTGTGCAGCATGAATCAGTGCCTTTGAGGGAATACATCCTCGAATGAGACAGGTACCTCCAGCACGTTGACCTTCAACGATGACCGTATCCATCCCGAGTTGACCTGCACGAATCGCAGCAACGTATCCACCAGGGCCTGCACCAATTACCAAAACTTTGCAATTTCGAGTCTTCATCCATACACCTCACATGAAGATGGTTGCTGGGTGCTCCAGCATCGACTTGAGCAGTTGAACAAGGCTTGCACCATCATGACCATCGACAACACGGTGGTCCCATGAGGAGGAGAGATTCATGATTCGACGAACTTCAACTCGGCCATCGATAACAACAGCACGATCTTTGGCATTGTGAACGCCAAGGATTCCAACTTCTGGTTTGTTGATGATCGGAGTTGCTCCGAGGCCACCCATTCGACCAAGACTTGTGATGGTAAATGTCGAACCAGTCAGTTCGTCAACACCTGCTTTTCCATCTCGAGTAGCTTGCGTAACACGGCCCATTTCAGCGGCAGCGGACCAAATATCCATTGCTTCAACATGCTTGACAACCGGGACGTAGAGTCCGCGGTCGGTCTGTGTTGCAATTCCCAGGTGAATGGCTTCGTGTCGAGTAACAACACCTGCTTCATCATCGAAGAGTGCATTGCATTCTGGTCGTTGTCCAAGTCCCTTGACGAGAGCGAGCATGATGAACGGAAGGTAGGTAAGCTTTGGAGCACCTTCTGGTCGAGTTGCATTGAGGTGCTGTCGTAGTGATTCAAGTTCAGTCACATCGACCTCCTCAAAGTAGGAGAAGTGAGGGATGGTACTGTAGGATGCCATCATCGAATCAGCAATCTTTCGTCGTAGACCAATGACCTTGATCTCCTCTGTTCCAGTCTTGGCTACCTTTGCAGAACTACCCATCGGCATGGATGCAGTAGCACGGGATGCGCCTCCACTGAGGTGGACATCGAGGTCAGCATGGGTAATTCGTCCAGCAGGGCCCGATCCAGCAACATGGTACAAATCGACACCAGCATCACGAGCTCGTTGTCGAACGGCAGGAGCTGCAAGTGGCTTGGTTCCGGGTGCACGCTCAACGACTGGCCCTGCAGGTGCAACGGGTGCTGGTGCAGGCGTTGGTTCGGGTGCTGGAGCAGGTTCTGGTTCTGGCTCTGCTACTGGCTCAGGAACCTCCTCGGCTGCTGGTGCAGCAGGTTCAGGCTCGCTTGCGGAAGCATTTCCATCACCATCAACTTCGAATTCAATGCAAACGACGCCGACTGGTAGGATATCACCTGCTTCACCAATGATTTTCGTGACGGTTCCATCGCATGGTGCTGGAATTTCGACGGTTGCCTTGTCGGTCATGACCGAAAGAATAGGGTCGTCTTCCTTGACGGTATCACCAACGGCGACCATCCATTCGACGACTTCACCTTCGACAACGCCTTCTCCGATATCTGGTAGTTTGAATGCAAATGTTCCCATGTTTATTCCTCCTGTGTTTTCTTAATGGCTTCAGCAATACGCTGAGGACTTGGCAAATAATCCCATTCCGTTGTATGTGGGAATGGTGTGTCCCATCCAGTGACACGTTGAATTGGCGCTTCAAGGTGGTAAAAGCATCGTTCTTGGACTGATGCACTCATTTCTGCACCAAAGCCACTGGTCTTTGGTGCTTCATGAACGATGACGCAACGTCCCGTTTTCTTGACGGAGTTGACCACGGTATCCCGGTCCCAAGGGACGAGGGTTTGAAGGTCGATGAGTTCACAATCGATTCCTGAATCTTTGATGGCCTGTTCTGCAACGTGGACCATGGTTCCGTAAGCAATGACTGTACAAGCAGAACCTTCACGAACGATTCGTGCTTGTTCAAGAGGAACGATGTAGTGGTCTTCTGGAACATCTGCATCAGGGTGTCCATTCCATGTTGGTACGTTGTGTGGATCGCCATAGAATGGTCCGCGGTAACATCGCTTTGGCTCGAAGAAAATGACAGGGTCGTTGCACTCGATGGATGCCAGCAACAAGCCCTTAGCGTTGTACGGGTTTGAACAGTAGACGACCTTCAATCCAGGTGTATGCGTGAATTGTGCTTCTGGTGATTGAGAGTGATGATGCCCACCCTTGATTCCTCCACCAGCAGGTGTTCGGATGGTCACTGGGGAAGAAAATTCTCCACCTGAGCGATGACGTAGTTTTGCAATCTCATTGACGATTTGGTCGTACGCAGGGAAGATGTAATCTGCGAACTGAATTTCAGCCACAGGGCGAAGTCCGTTCAGGCCCATGCCCATAGCGATGGCAGCGATGCCTCCTTCTGCGAGAGGTGAATCGAAGACTCGGTGAGGTCCGTATTCCTTTTGAAGGCCTTCTGTAACGCGGAAGACGCCTCCAAAAAAGCCGACGTCTTCTCCAAAAATGACCACATTTGGATCTTGCTTGAGCGCAATGGAGAGTGCAGAATTAAGGGACTTAATCATGTTCATATCGGCCATGATATCACTTCCCTAATTCCTCTCGCTGTTCTTGGATATGCCAAGGGACTGTCTCGTAGACTTCAGTAAAGATGGTCGAAGCAGGAGGATACGGTCCGGATGCCAAATCACCGAATTCACAAGCTTCTTTGTATGCGACCATGACCTCGTCATCGATTTTTTGTGCAAGGGCTTCATGCTTCTCTTCATCCCATTCACCAATGTGCATTAGATGTTCTTTCAAACGTTGAATTGGGTCACCACCTGGCCAGCAAGATGCTTCATCATTTGGACGATAGGCAGAAGGGTCGTCGGAAGAGGAGTGAGCTCCTGCTCGGTAGGTGTACACTTCGATGTGCGTTGGTCCCATGCCTGCACTGGCTCGGTCTCGAGCCCACTTTGTGATGCTGTAAAGAGCGAGGAAGTCGTTTCCATCAACTCTGAATGAAGGAATATCGTAGGCAAGTCCGCGCTCAGCAAATGTGCGTCCACCAGTCGCCAGATTGGCGTGGGTCGAGATGGCCCATTGGTTGTTGACAACATTGAGAATCACAGGCGGTTTGAAGGTTGATGCAAAGTTGAGAGCATAATGGTAGTCACCTTGTGCAGAGGTGCCATCACCAAGCCATGAAATGCAAACCTCGTCCTTTTCTTGGTATGCACTGGCCATCGCAACACCAACAGCCTGCGAGAATTGTGTTCCTACTGGAGATGAAATCGAAATGAATCGGCCCTCCTTGTAGGTGTAGTGAACGGGCATTTGTCGTCCTCGAACATTGTCTTCAGTGTTTCCGATGCAGTGGCAGATCATGCTGACCATGTCACGGCCTCGAACGAACTGGGCACCTGGTTGTCGGTAGGATGGGAAAATCCAATCTTGGTTTTCAAGCGCCATGGTTTGAGCGATTGCTACCGCTTCTTCGCCAAAAGAACGCATGTAGAAGGAGAGTTTTCCTGTACGTTGCATTTTGATCATACGATCGTCGAAGATTCGAAGACGCATCATGTATTCAAGTCCCTGAATCAATTCGCTTGCATCGAGTTTCGGATCCCATTCGCCTTTTGCTTCACCTTTGTCGTTGAGAACACGAAGGAGTCCACGTGCGTGAGGTGCTGTATCGTCGGAGGTGCATGTTGCAGGATCAGGACGCCATAAGTCGCCTGGTTGTTCTTTGAATGCTCCACCGAAATCGGCCTCTTCTCCTGGTCGGAATGGAGGTATTCCGATGGTGTAAGGCGCCGTCGTGGCCGTCAATCGCTCCGTCATTGTTCCACCTCACCATGACTCGGCATTAAGGCATGTTGGTTCGTTGGTTTGGGTTGAACCAACACATAGGCGCCGGGCATTTCCTCAGTATTGCTTTCATCAAGCGTCTTTCGCATCAACAAGCCAGCTTTGTAAGAAGACCTGACAAGAGGTCCACTTGCAACACCTGAAAAGCCCATTTCGATCGCTTTTTGCGCCCAAATATCGTACAATTCAGGTTCTGGGAATCGGTCGATAGCAAGATGATTCTTTGATGGTGCGAGGTATTGACCAATCGTCAATAAGTCGACACCTGCATCACGAAGCAATTGCATTGCTTCGACAATTTCCTCGTCGGTTTCACCAACACCAACCATCAAAGAGGATTTTGTTAACATATCTGGACGGAGCCGTTTTGCTTCTCGAAGAATCGAAATCGACTGTCCAAACGATGCACGAGGGTCACGAACGACCGAGTCGAGACGTGGCACACATTCCACATTGTGCGCAAAAACACGTAATGGGCTTCCATCGAGTAGGTGAGCGAGGTCGTTCAAATCACCGGCAAGATCTGAACACAACAACTCCAAACTCACCTCTGGACATCGTTCTGCTACAGCAGCAAGACATTGCTTGTAGTGATCGGCTGCTGAGTCTTCCAAATCATCTCGATTGACAACTGTAATGACCGCATGACGTAGATTCATCGAAGCGACAGCATCAGCAAGGTGTTGAGGTTCATCAACATCGAGTGGCGGTGGTGTTTTCCGCGTTCCTACTGCACAGAAGCGACATCCTCGTGTGCATTCTTTGCCAGCGATCATGAAGGTTGCATCTCCACTTGACCAACAGTCGTGTATGTTGGGACATTTTGCTTCTTGACAAACAGTGTGAAGTTGGTTGTCCTTGACAGCATCCATGGTGTCGTTGAACATGGCTTGCTGTGTGCCTGATGGCAACTTGGTTCGGAACCAAGAAGGGAGTCTTGGACGTGACGGTTTCTGACTTGCCATTTTGAGATTTTTAGCCATCCGATGTCCCCCCTTGTTCTGTCCACATGAATGGACATCAAAAAGGTGTGCAGGGGCGCAATTCGATGTTTTGCAAGGATACGAGCATATATGTGTAAGGATGGTGAGCGAAAATCATGCCAGCCAAGGTGTGTTTCGTTACTGGTAGTGGGCGACGTATCGGAGCCTCGATTATTCGAAAATTCGCAGAAGAAGGTTATGCAGTTCTCATCCACGTTTCCAGTTCACTCGAAGCAGGTGAATCGCTCAAATCCGAACTGATTGAAAGCGGTTTTCAAGCAGATCTACTCCAAAGCGATCTTTTTGGTGAAAAACAAACCGAAGAGTTGGTCTCCACCGTCTCAAACCATTCCTTCGTTAAGGAGCGAGGAGGATTGGATGTTTTGGTCCACAATGCCTCGGTCTATAGCCAAATGCCAATTCAGGAATTATCGCTCAAAACCATGCGTTTTCTGAATCGCTTGCACGTCGAAGCGCCGCTTCAAATCTCTCAGGGTTTGTTTGCTTTGCTTTCTGCAGTCAAGGGGTCAATCATCGCCCTGACCGATACATCGGCTGGCAAAGCTTGGGAAAAACTCTCACATTATACCGCAAGCAAGGCAGGTCTCCGTCAATTGATGCTCAATCTTGCGGGGGAATATGCTCCGAATGTCCGCGTGAATTGTGTTGCTCCCGGTGCTATTTTATCAGCAGATTGGGAGCATGAACATTTCAAGAAAATTGTTGAATCAATTCCTCTCCAACGGTCTGGCAATCCAAGCGACATTGCAGGTGCAGTGTTCTTTTTCGCCACCTCTCCGTACCTAACAGGTCAGGAACTCTTTGTTGATGGTGGATGGAGCATTAATCCTTCGTAAGGATTTCATAGAGGCGTCAAGTCGTCCTGTCATCGAGGTGGCTGAGGTGGTCAAAGGCGCCGGGCTTAAGATCCGGTCCCAGATGGGTTCGAGGGTTCAAATCCCTCCCTCGATACCAGCAAAGTCGTCAAGGAAGGCAATTTGTTCACACAAATCATGCAAAACCGTTTAACGCCTGCTCCCTTCGCATGATACGAGGGATGTCATGACCATGTCTTCAAAGCCCGTTGTATTCGCAGTACTCATCGCGCTGTTTTTGGCTGTAGTGCCACTTGAAAATCCTACCCCAATTGAACTTGAAGAGGTCACACAGCCCATGCTTTCGGCAGGAAGTTTCGTCGACTACGAACTCTATCTTGATCGGATTACAAAAAATCAGGTCACATTCAATGCTCTGACAACCATTGAACCTACAGGTGGTGCCATTGAAGAAAGCGTCCTAGGAGGAGGCTTGTCATTTCAAACAAACGAATTGCTGTCGGACCTCAGCGTCAAAGGAAAATCCGGGTCGATTGTGAAGGTCACCACCTTCATGAAATTCCAAAGCTCTGATAATTCCTCAACAGCCGACTTGACGTTGGAACTTTTCGCAGGCTCATCGAAAGTCGCATCCCACACGGAGGAACTTGGGGACCCATGTCGTGGACTTCTCGATGGATGTGGTTTTTCATCCTTTAATTTTGATCTTGTACTTGACTTGGATGAAAACGGGGATAGTATCCTCGTAGACGACGGAAGCCGATTGCGCCTCGAAATTAGTGCTGATGCTTCCTGTGAAGGGAGCAGCGGACCTCTCAGTTCCTGTGTTCTGGATTTAGCACACAGTGGAAAGATTGGAAATGGTTACTCCTTGATCGAAATTCGAGCAAACGCTCTAGCGGGGTCTCAAGTCAGAATGCATGAGGTCGGAGATGGTTGGAGCGAAACCGAAAAAACAGAATGGTCGCCAACACATCGAGTAGAAAATAGGAAGATTCAGTTAACGGTTGATGTTCGTGATGCTTTTGGACGTTCTGACATCGATTCGGTTTCGGTCAACATCGATAAGCCAAACACTGCTAATCCTGCATTCACTCATGAGTTTACAAACAACGAACTCAAACTTGATAATGAAGGATTGGTAGGAAACATAACCTTCGCATACGATTCGGGTATTGCATCAGGTGAATATCCATTGAATCTTACAATTACCGATGCCCAAGGCAATGAGGTCATCTACAATCATCCACAAGGTGTGAAGTTCTTAGAACATGACCTGTTCATTGAATTCCCGCCTTCGCAGATTCCAAAATTACTTGTGGCACCTGGTCAAACCTCTTCTGTTCAATTTTCTGTGCTGCACACTGGTTCAGTTGCATCCGAGCTCAGTGTCGAGATGGAACTGCAACAATCTCTGCCATCAGGTTGGTCTGATCCAAATTGGGACAGTCCTGGAGGCTACACGCTAAGCGGAGGTGGCTCGAGCGTCAATCCAATCCTCACAATCCAAGCACCAGAAGATTTGAGCACGTTGTCCGATAATTACCAAATTATCATCGAAGCATACGCTTTCTCGACAAGCGGTGTTGATAGTGGAGACCAAGTCCGTAAAGTATCCATCCCACTAGAAGTTGAGAAGGTTAACCAATTTGGGCCCCCTCAAATTGATGTGTACGATGATGTTGAGCAACAGAAGCAAATTTTCGCTTCAGATCGCCCCGAATTGTATAATGAAAACCTCTCACATTACATCGACTATGACAAAGTAGGAGATTTTTACATGAGCATCAGTAACGTCGGTTTCGATGATGATAGTTATCGTATTCGAATCCAAGAGATTGAACCGGGTTGGACATTCAAATTCCTTGTCAATGGGACCGGAACTGAACTCGTTGAGCAAGGGATTGACTCACTCACGCCTATCATCGGGCAAGGAGAGAAACTCATTGTCAAGGTCGAGGTTTATCCACCGATCGATCGAGATGCTGACGATATTTCGCTCGTACGACTGAGCGTTACCTCTGACAACAGTGTTGAGGAAGTTTTCACCACACCAGTCGTCTGGACCGTTCACAGAACGTATGGAATCGTGGGCGAGGTCATTTCCGATTCGGATGGCGGTGTGCTTGGCCAGATCGGTCCTGTTGCACCTGGTTCGACGGTCACCTACAATGTGCGAATTACTGATTCAACACTTGAAGCAGGCACAACAAATTGGGTCATCAAGAACCCTGCAGCTTTGCAACGCAACATCGACAACGATCCAGCATATGCAACGTGGTTGTATGAAATCACGGACATTGAAGGAAACATTGCGCTCGTCGCTCCGCTTGCTGGAGGCCAATACATTGACGTCGAAGTAGAGGTGACGATTCGACAGCAAGTTCAGGCAGGTTTGCACGTTGTATATCTCCAAATTGCAGAAGAGCCTGATGGGGACGAAGAGCCTCGATACTTCGACCTCCCATTGACTATCGAAGTTGCAGAGGAAGTCGTTCCAGGCAACCTCATCGTCGAGCAAAAATCGCAAACATCCCGAATTGCTTCAGGTCAGACCATTGATATCGAATATCGAATTGATAATCTGAATAACGTCGAAGTCGACGTAGTTATCTCCGTCAAATCGCCAGCAGGTTGGGATGCTACGCTTGATTCTGGGGAAATTATTTCCTTTACATTGGATGCATTTTCCTCCGAGGATTTCTCGATGCAAATCACCGCTCCTGAGAAGGTGAAAAATGGGCAAATCGTAGAATTTGAACTCACTGTAACACCAACGAATTATCAGGAATGTACAGATGCACTCTGTTACATCCAAAAACCGACCTTTGAGTTCAAGACCGAGAGTTCCGGACTGCTCAACTCCATTATGAGCGAAATCGAAGATCCTGAGCCCACAACACTTGTGCTATTCCTGTCAGTATTGGTCCTTGGTGGATTTGGATTGTATCGTCGTGGCCAGAACAAGATGAAGGCACAAATGTTTGCTGCTATGGTTGACCCCTCAACGCTCGAAGTCCTCGAAAGTGAAGAAGGCGGTTTGGAAGAATCTTCAATTGTTCCAGAAGAGCCTGAAGAAGAGGAATTCGACGACATTGAATTGGAGCTCATTGAGCTTGAAACTCTCGATGATGAATCTTAGTTTGTATGAACAACGCACCATTTCCCTTATGTGCTATTGGGAAGAGCATACAACATGATTGATGCGGAAACGCTGAACGTTGGTCCTTATGGCGCAATGAAATTCGACCGTTCACAACGGCGAACTGTAGCGCAGTCTATCTTTTTGGTTGCCTTGATGGTCCTTTCAACGCTTACTGCGATTGATTTTGTAACCGAAGAGGTCAGTGCAGCCTCTGATTTGGATGGGGATGGCTTGACTTATGGTCTTGAATACCTCATCAATACGGCAGCAACCGATTGGGACTCTGACAACGATGGTCTTCCAGATGGCTGGGAATGGAAGTACGGACTCGATCCACTTTCAGCAACTGGCGGGGATGGAGCAGTTGGTGATCCTGATGGAGATGGAATGTCAAATCTTCAGGAATATTCCTATCTACAACCTTCGAATTGGGATAACCCTGCTACAACAGGTGTCTTGGACAATGGTGTCTGGTGGAATGGAACCATTCCTGTCAACGATTGGAACGAAGAAGATTCTATGCAATTTAACCAACCCCTCTGTGGCGATACAGGGAGTGATGGCCAAGGCAACACCATCCTCTGTGATGAAGACCCAGTAGGGAACGTATGCGCAAACGGCTTCGACGATGACAAAGACGGACAAGTCGATGGTTCTGATTCCGATAATGACGGTGATGCTGATTGTTCATCCAACGATGATGATGGGGATGGCGTTGCTGATGAAGATCCGAACGGATGGGATACCGATGGCGATGGTATGCCGGACGGTTGGGAGGCTGCAAACGGCCTTAATGCGACCAGTGCTTCCAATGCTGATGGAGCAAACGGTGATCCCGATGGTGATGGACTGATCAACCTCATGGAATACGTCAATCCTTCATGGACGACAAACTGTGGCGGTGTTCCGTGTTTCCGTCCAGGTCCTGATGGCGTGCCTACCGAAACTGTCTCTCCTTGTGACCCAGTCCAGGGCATCGGCCCAGGCGCATGTGCGACTCTAACCGCAGAAGTCGATGGAATCACCTCGACCAATCCCCAAGACAGCGATACCGATAATGATGGGTTGAACGACTCCTATGAGGCGTTGACCTTGCTGACTGATCCGACCAGTTCTGATACGGATAGCGACGGAATTTCAGACGGTATTGAAATCAACGGGGCCTATGGAAACCCTGCACAAGCATCCGATCCTCGCAACAACAACACCGATGGTGATGCATTCGATGATGGTGACGAGGATGCGAACGGGAATGGACTTCTTGACCCTGGTGAAACAGATCCGACGCGCAGAGAAGATTCAGGTGATGAAGACAATGATGGTATCCAGAATTGGGAAGAAAATCTCACCTGTACCGAATGGAACGTTGCAGATACAGATTTTGGCGGTGTCAACGACGGAGATGAGCGAAATGTAAGCCATGGAACCGACCCTTGTGATTCGTTGGTCAATTTCGCCACCACGTTTGTATCCTTTAGTGCAGCAAACCAACTCTTCCTTGCTGATGCAAGTGGCTTCAATCCAAGCGGTGGTGTTGGTTATTACAACAATTCTGGAACTTATACCACCTTTTCCTATCTTTCATTATCTCTCACCAGCAATGCATTGCTCGGCGTGAATCCAGCTCCAAGTGGTACTCCAACCTCCATTGAGAGCAGGAACGGTTCGTTCTGTCATACAGCAGCCAACCAAGACGGAACGATTGGTACGACCCGTACGTATTGCGACGATGACTTCACCGACAGCGATGGTGATGGTTTAGCGAACTGGGAGGAATTGCTCGGTACTTATGGATGGTTTTCCAACCCTACGTTAGCCGATACAGACGGTGATGGCGTAAGCGATTACGATGAGGTGTTTGACAATACAGATCCAACTGAACCTTGTTTCAATACGCTCGATCCTGATGGTGACGGAATTAACTCTTATTTCGAAAATACAACAGGTTGCAATCTTGCGTTCATTGGGATTTCCAACGGTTCGACCGATATTTGGGTCACGGACTATCAGTCGGTCGACACGGACAATGGAGGCGTTGATGATCGCACGGAATACTTCGACAGCACAAATCCTGAAAACAATCCCTCTGACGATATCCTACCAGACGATTTCGACAACGACGGTATTCCAGATGCAGTCGAGAATGCTACTGGTTCAGATTGGCGCAATCCCGATACCGATGGTGGAGGTATGCTCGATGGTGCGGAATGTCCTCAACAGTTCTGGTTCTTCAACTGCGTCGGAGCTCCATTCAACCTTTTCGATCCAACCGATGACCTTCCTCAAAACGATGTGATCTTCTGGGCAAACAATACAACAGGTGTTGTCGATCTCGACATTGAGAAGTACTGGCGAAAGTACACCAATGACATTCCAACTGGAAATTCCTACACGCATGACAACGCAGTCCACCCTGGCGAAGAAGTGGTGCCTCCATTTACGAATCTCACACACATGGCAAGTACCAGTTTTGCCAACGATACAATAACATGGCAAATCAGTTACAATTTCCCTGTCGGTGAAGGTGCGTTAACGCTTCCTGCTTCGACAACAAATGTCTCGTTCTGGGCGGATTCCGCTGTCGTACTCACCCGGACGAATGATACACACCGTTACGAAGTCGAGGGTGGTTTTGTCGAAGAAATCGTTGTCCAACAACCTGAGTATTACTTCGATTGGAGCACGCTTGCAAGTACGAGCATTGCAGGACAAGGCTTCCCGTATGAGACGGCCTTACCGTCCTATTACACTGATTTATCAGACCCACGTTCTGTGGTGTTCAACATTACCAGCGCCGTCATTAACGACGCATCCGCTGTCAACGCCTACGATCAAGCGCTTGCTTTGCAGACCTTCCTCAAAGATGGAAATGCGAGTACGGAATTCAAACTCAACTTTGATGGGTCTGGGCTTGTCGATGGCGAGGACTTGGCACAATACATGCTTGAAGTTGCAAATGAGGGTACATGTGCTGAATTTGCAACAACATACGTGACCATGGCGCGTGTGGTTGGGCTACCTGCTCGACTGGTGAGCGGATTCAAGGGTGGCGATTGGACCGGAAACGGTTACGCCGTTGGCGCTCAACACCTACGTACTTGGGCGGAAGTTCGAATTCAACAATCTTCTTCAGCAGGCGGATTGGACTTCGGTTGGGTTCCATTTGACCCATGTCCAGATGCGGCTGAACTCGATCTTCGCAACGTCCTCTACTCTCCTACAAACTATGATCGAGATGGTTCGAATGGAAACATTACCATCAGCGGCAACCTTGTCTTCCTCGAAAACCAAACAGCAATCGAACAACACATTGTCCGTGCATATCTTGTTCCACTCGTTCCAGCATTCGATGGCGTAGGTGGATTGAACACGCCAGAACGCCTTCTCGAAGTGAATGTGACCGATTCGAGTGGATTCTTTACCATCGAAGGCGCTCCTGTCGAGATGATTGAACCTGGATTTGGTGCGATCATGATCGAAGTTGAACAGAAAGGCTATGTTTCTGGGCAAACCATCCTTACAGCGAATTCAACCGTTACAGGACCTGCAAATTCCTGGTGGATGAACGTCACCGATGATGCTACACTCAATCATACCTCGCCAGGTGCTATCGACGCTCCGATTGTAGGTGCTGGTGCAACAACAACCATCGAGGGATTCATTGGTTACGAACAACAGCCATTCGTTGATGCTTCATTGGTCGTTAACTCCACGGTATGGCTTTCCTTCACATCTTCTGTCGATGGTGCACAAAACCTGACAACGCAGGTCAGTCCATCGGGGACATGGTCATTCGAACTGACACTGGACGAGTTGGAGACAAAAACCAACCTAAGTGCTACACTTGGTTACGACGGTTGGTTGCAAACTGCGGATGGAATCACAGGTCCAACGCATCATCTTCGCCCAGTTCAGAAATCCTTCACGCTGGATATTCGTGATGCACCAAACCTCACCGCAACACTGGAAGGTCCAGGTGTGAACTCCAGTCTATTGTTGCTCAACGATGATATTTGGGTCAATGGAACTGCACTCACAATCGGTGCATCTCCGGTTGGTATGTCAGGAAACCTTTCGTTTTCAATGCGAGAGAACAACAGTGGTGGTGAATGGACTGAAATCTTCAATGTCACCGTTAACGGTGCGTTCAGTGTCCAGCATTTCCTTAATGCGACCGACGTGAATGTTGCTGCTGGTATCCTTGAAGTACGTTTGCGATTCTATCCTGATCTTTACGAATCAACCGATGAGGCGAACCTCACGACAGGTGATCCGTTTGCGTTGGTTGGTATCCTCAATTTCGAAGTGATTGCAACGCCACAATTGAGAGGTGAGCCGACCAATGTGCTCGTCCAGATATCAGATCACATGGGCGTTGAAGTTGGCCTAGCGGTTCCTGGTGATTATTCGTTCAGTTTCAATGGTCAATGGGTGAACACGACATCAGATCCGGATTCATCGCTGATTACATTATCATGGCAACTTGATTCAAGCCTTCGACCAAACGATTATGTCTTCGATATCCAGTACAATGGTTCTAATCTCTATCAGCCAGCGACAGCCTCTGACTCAATCCGAGTCCAAGCTGAAATTGGTTGGAATTTGACCGTACTACAAGATTGGACACATCTCGGCAACATGACCTATATCGTTGGAGATATTTTCGACGCTCAGTATACAAATGAAGCCGTGTTGGGTAATGATACGGTCATTTCGATGATCATGCTCGATGCTGATGGTTTCCCAATTGATTTAGCCAATGGTATGCTCGATAACGCAACAGGTGCGTTCAATCTCTCCATTGTCATGCCAACAACGCTTCCATCGAATGGATACCAAGTCAACGTTGATTTCAACTTCGAAGCTATGGCGCCACCAGGTGGCTCGTACTATCGTGTCGTCGATGCATCAACACCTCCAAATCCACCAACGTTGCCTAGCTTGACGATTGGAATTGAATCCGAATTCCTTGTTGAGGAAGAACGAAGTGCGATCGAATTTGTTTCAGGCGATCAGGTGTTATTCAATACCACCGTGTTTGATGTTGCTGACAAATCAAACGTTTCCGGTGTCACGGTTGAATACATCTGGGATTATGGAAATTCCAACCAATCACTTGGTACTGCAGTCACGGATGCCGAAGGTAATGCTACGTTCACATGGGCCACGTCCACACTTGCACCCGGTGACTATGTTCTCCAGATGTTCGTTGCAGATGATTTGACCGATCCACTTGCCATTGGCAACAGCCGACGAACTGGAAACAGTACCTTTGTGGATGTCACAGTCCAAGTTCCGACCGATATTCGAATCGATGTATTGCCATCGACCATTACTGCTGGTGTTCCATTCAATATGCAAGGACAAATCCTTGATGATGACGACCCTGCACGGGCGTTGATTTCTGGTGTACGTCTTGACGTCTATTGGCAATCCAATCCTGAAGAACTGCTTCGTTCCGGTGTACCAACGCTTTCGAATGGTAGTTTCAATCTCACCGTACCAACCGATACATCCAACAACGGAACGGTTCGTGGACCACGAACACTTGTCGTTGAAGTGTTGGAAGATTCCTCTCCTTACTACTTGCCATCCAACGTCACGTCAGCGATCTTTGTGTTTGGAGTGACGCAACTTGAAGGACTACAACCTGGAAACCCAGTTCTGGTCAATCGTGGTGAAACGGTCAATTTGAGTGCAACATTGGTCGAATCGAGTTTCAATTTCCAACCGCTTGGTAGCCGAGAGGTAACGACGAAATTCCATGAAACGTGGTTGCCATCTGTCACAACAGATGGTTCGGGAACTGCGAACACATCGTTCACCGTTCCATTTACGCATCCTCTTGGATTGATTGTTGTAAGTTACTACTACAATGGAAGTTCTGACCTGTTGCCAACACAAGCGAATCTCAGCAGTGTAACTGTACGTTCGCTTACATTCATGGTCGTTGACCAAATTACAGAAAATCCTGTAGCAGGATCGAGTTTCAATGTCTCAGGTCGTGTTGTCTCCGATAACGGAAGCGGTCTTGAGAATCGAGATGGCTCGACGTTGATTTCGAATGTTTTGTTTACAATCGACGATCTTCCGACCGGATTTGCTGTAAGCAATGGTTCTGTCCAATCAGGCGGTTACTGGACTGCTGTCATTACGCTCACACCAGGCTTTGAGCGAGGGACACATGTCTTGGAAGCATCCCTTGTACCAACAGTGAACTTCTACCTTGGTTCAAAGAACAACTCAACCTTCGATAGCCGTGGATTCTCTGTGATTACGTTCTTGGAACCATCACTGGATGCACTTGGCCAACCATCGTTGAACGATCGTACTGAGCGAGGAACAATGCTGGATGTTCGAATAATACTCGAGGACAACTTGGGCCAACCACTTGCTGGACAACAAATTACATTCTCATTACCAGCAACCAATACAACCGATGAAGTGTCAGTTTCTGTCAACACGTTTGCCAATGGAACTGCGGTTGGTAGTCTGATGGTTCCATTCAACGCATCGGTTGGATTTAGCGATGTACACGTATCGTATGATGGTCTCGTGGGTACCACGGGAATTTCAGGTTACAATACATCGACAGAATTTGTCACACTTGCTGAAACCAATATGACGATTCTCGAGCACACTGAATCACTTGTTGCAGGGGAGATAATCTACGTGAACGGAACGTTACTTGACGATCTCGGTATGCCATTGTACGTTGATGGTGTTCCATCTGTTGCAATCGTTCGTTTGTTTGTCGATGGTGTACCTGTTGCAAGCGTGCAGAGTGATGCACTCACTGGTGCGTACTCCATCTCCTATCTTGTTCCAGAATCGACAACTTCTGGTGCACACATGGTCGAAGTTCGATTCACGGGTGGTCGAGATTGGGTTGATCCTGTTGGAATTGGTGATGCTGTTGATCCAGAATTCTACATGCCAAGTAGTGCGACCGTTGATTTCAATGTCAGCGTACCAACCCAAGTTCTCTTGATTACCCCAACTGGAGAAGTCAACCGTGAAGAGACAATGACCATTCAAGGCAGGTTGTTGGACGTGGTTGACAATCCATTGTTTGAACAAAACATCGATATCTATCTCAATGGAATTTGGATGACAAACGTCTCAACCGATGAAACCGGCTTGTTTACGGCTGTTATTCCAGTTCCTGCAGATGCTGCACTTGGCCCAGTTTCGTTGGATACAAGGTTCAATGGAACCGTCTTCTATCTGCCGAGTGAAGCGAGTGGAACATGGACCGTCTACAGCCAAATCTTGGTCTCTGTTTCCGTCCCATCGCCACTTGCAGTGACGGATACGACGACCATTACTGGAAGCGTGCTTGATAATCAATTGCAACCGATTGAGGGGCATGTTGTTGAACTGAAGGTCGATGGCTTTGTTCTTGGTCAAGTTACAACGGGTGCAGATGGAACGTATTCCTATGAGTGGACTGTTCAGGACTTGTTTAACTTCGGTGACAATTTGCTCGAAGCGAATGTTCTTGCTCAAGGCTATTATCGAGAAGGATCTGCAAACCAGACCTTCTTCCTTGCCCATCGTTCTGCTATGACACTTGAATTCACTGATGGTACTGATGCAACTCGTGGAGACTTCTGGACCTTCCAAGGACGTCTCTATGATATCGATACAGTCGATCAGGATGGAATTGCGGGTGAGAACGTGCTCGTTTATCTCGATGGAGTCTACATTGAGACACTAACAACAGCAAGTGATGGAACCTTCCAAGGTCAAGTCTATGCTGCAATGGATCTCGCTCGTGGTAATGGTCATTCCATCCAAGTCGTCTTCGAGGGTACGCAAGAACATCTCAGTACGCTTACGAACGGTACGGTAACCGTTTGGGCGGACATCGTCATCACCATCGATTCAACTTCTTCCCCAGAATCAGTTCGTTCGGACGAATCCAACCGAATTCGATTGACAGGTAGTGTTGCAGAAGTTGGAGGCATTGGTGAAGTCTTTGAGAATCTGGTTGTCTATGTTGGAAACGGTTCAAATTGTGTCAACAATTTCGAGGGGGCGGAATGTTTCCAAGGAATCACCGTTGATTGGGACGTTGGTAACTTCACCATTCTCGCAACGGCTCCGAAGACCTTGCAACCAGGTGCACAGTTCATCAGTCTTGATGTTCCACGAGACACGACTCTTTACACCAACGGTGGCTCAGAAGCACATCCAATTTACATCAAGGTCAATGCTGATATCGAAATCTTGATCGATGAAATTGAAGAAAATGTCGATGAGAATGTCGATGGACAAGTACGAATCATCGCACAAGATACACAACAAGGTCTTGCTGGAATCAATGTTCAATTCTATCTTTATGCTGGAAACGGTACACCGCTCGGTGAAGGTAAACAGTATGCAACAGATGGAGATGGATTGGTTAAATTTGCATTCGACAAGGACGCTCCAGAGTATGGTGATACCAGCACCTATGGCCGAGTAACGCTCAACATTGTCATCAATGATCCTCGACTCTCGGATCGTACACTCGCAGAATTTGAGAGTGTGCGAGATGCTGGATTTGCACCTGCGTATGAATTCGAAGCCGAGGCTTCTGAAGTCAGTCCTTGGACCTATGTTGCCTTGATCTTCGTTGCCGCAGCGGTTGCACTTGGTACGGTTATGTATCGACGAAACCGACAAAATGAGTTGCTTTCAGAGATGACGGAAGTCTTTGAGTACACGGCAGAACTTCTTGCCGCAGGTGATGCAATCCGTGAATCAATTTTCAACTGCTATCAGAATCTTTGTGCAACATTGCAAACACGTGGTCTTCTACGTCGTGACTTTGAAACGGTTCGTGAATTCGAAGTTGCAATTCGTCAAGCAACACCTGGTATCAGTGATGAGGCGCTCGAATCGTTGGATAACATGTTCGAAATGGCTCGATACAGTCGTGAAGAGTTGGGAGCTTCACATCAGCAATCTGCTCAAGGCGCATTGGATAAGATGATCACAGAACTCAGTTACAAGAAGTACTGAAGACTCACCAGCGAAGGCGTAGTTGGCCATTGACAAAATGAGCCCGAACATTGAGGTCCTCTCCCATCAATGGAAGAACGCGTTCAAACGGCTGATGCCCTTCCTCACGAATTGTGAGTTTTACACTGGTCTGGGAATCATTGCTCATGATGTTGATTTCAACGTTCTCGGCTGAAACACCTCGCATAGGGATGGTGAGTCCATCTGGATCACGCATACCATGCAATTCTTGTAAGATCCACTCCAACCTTTGTGAAGGGTCTACATCAGCAAGATGGGTTTCTGGAAGCATTCCCGCTTGTACGAGAACATGTGTATGCATGGCTTGAACTTCATGCAAATGATGTGCTTGTTCGTGGAATTCTTGATGCAATGATTGAGGCGTGAGAGAAAGGTCATTCTCCCTTCTTTCCTCTTTCTTCTCCTCAGTTAAGGCAAGACGCTTCCACTCGCTCATGTTCTCTCCTCCTGCTTGATTATGATGAACCTTCGGATTGTCGATGCACTCTTGAAAAGAATCTGCGAGCGAAGGATTTGGTCGTTTCTGGTTCTGTCGTAGTGTTCATTCGAATGTCGTTTGGATAACATTCGATGTAGGTTCGATCGGTATTTCTCTTATCCAAGAGGAGAATCAATGCCCGGTCAGCAATACTTCGAATCGGTCGTCCCATCGCTTGAAGAATCGCATTGATCGCTGGCTGTGTCGATGCATAACGCCAAGCATTTGCTCTTCCAAATCGTTCCTCAATGTAGGTTCTCAATGCCTTTTGATGAATCGACGGGGGCGGATTTGGTATGCCAATGCAAGCAACAGCATCCAAGATTCCATTATGATAATCAATACCCTCTGAAAGACGTCCACCAAACACACCGGCGAGGAGGATTCGTTGACCAGCCTGCTTTGCATCTTCCAACACATCTAGCAATTGATCAACATCCTGTTTTGACCATGTTCTGTCCTCCATTCGAACGACAACACCATGGAACTGGCCTTCACCAATGTATTCATTGAGCATCGAATACGATGGAGTGAAAACAGCAACATGGCCCGGAGATGAATCACAAAGGGCTTGGATATGATTGCGAATACGTTGCGTATTCTCGTAGGTTCGATCTTGGTATCGTGTCGTTACATCCTTTGCAACAATGATTGGACGTCGTTGACTTGCAAAGGGTGAATCATATTGTCGACTTGTGGTTTTTTGATGGCCAATTCCAAGAAGGTCTGCATACATCTTTGGAGGATAGAGCGTCCCTGACATCAGAATACTTCCTGCACATTTCTTGAGTACAGGTCCTGAAACAAGTCCAGGATCAAGAAGGTGTGACGTAATTCGCCCTTCCTTTCCTTTTGCATCATGAACATAAACGAGTGCAGTGCTTTCTCCAAAACGGAGCATGTCCTCAAGAAGATGCCCAATACGATGTGCATCGATGTCGATGTTGGGATTTTCTTCATCCGCATCAACTTTGATTTCAACATCGAGGAGTACATCGCGTAAAATCTTCAATCGGTCCAATCCTTCGCCCGGTGCCTCAACGACTCGTACGTGTTCAGCTTGCAGTTGTTGTTGGCCAACCTTGCCTTCGACTTCATCACAGGAGGCCAAAAAAATATTTCTCAATCGTTCAACATCGACACGACGTTCCTCAAATTCAGCAGGCTCACTCAGCAAATCTCGAAACAAATCTGCCATTCGACCTCGGCAGACTTTCATGACATCGAGCGCCCAAATAGCCAGCGATGATTGCAGTACAAGCCCATCCGTTCCAAGCGAAGCAGCAGACTCAGCAAGACGTTCGGTATATTCTTCTAAATCAATGACTGCATTACGAACAACTGTTGGTGTAAATCGTCGCTCCATTCCCATACGTATCCGGTCTGGCAAATTATGTGCCTCATCAACAATGACGATGAGATCTGAAAGGTCCACTTCCATGGCATTGAGGGATGCCTCGCGAACAGCATCCACGAACAAGTGGTTGTAATCCCCAACAAAAATATCTGCAGAAGCGACAGCCTCGCGTGCAGCCTTCCATGGGCAGGTGAGTGTTGGAACGCCATGTTCGGTGTGCGTTTGTGCCATTTGAACGAGTTCCTCAACATGCAACGGATCTGAAAGGATTCGTTGCCGTAGCGCAGGTGCTTGCGTCAAGTATGGCTTGCATGAACGAGAGGAACGGGCTTGGTTGCAAAGCAATGAGAAAAGCGGGGGCGATTCCTTCGCAAACGGCTGAACGCACATGCTCGCTTGACCGACCATGTCAACAAGTCGTACCTTTTCTTGGGGAGGCCGTCGAGCATTGATTCGACGAACTGTATCAACGACAATCTTGTGTTGACTTTGCCGAGAGGTGAGGAAGAAGATGGTTCTCGGACCGTTCGCAGTCCGTGCAGCATCGATAGCCGCAGCAAGTGCAGCCGCAGTTTTACCAATACCTGTTGGCGCCGCAGCGAGATGATGTCCTCCAGAATGAAGTGCGTTGAGACAATCATGGATCATTTCGAGTTGCCCAGGGCGCGCCTCTTCATGAGCAAGATAGCGAATCTCTCCAGAAAAAGTGGAGGATTCTTGGCCTGACATATCTTGAGAACAATGACGACCCCTCTAAAGGATTCGTGTCGAAAGCATTCGCTCATTGGAGTCAAGTGTGCCGTGGAGTGGGGGCCGCGGCACGTGTGGGGTTTCCA
>CEUV01005294.1_pt1 | contig 22678 bp, 16 predicted proteins | sample 356401 | NCBI WGS metagenome assembly CEUV01 (sample SAMEA2622710, study PRJEB7988) | marine metagenome | isolation source: saline water (ENVO:00002010), including
TAAACAACGGATTCCTGCTGCTGAGCGAATGTATGATTTTCCATTTCTGATTAGGTAAACTGAGTCCGCATCTCGCTGTTTTTTGGGCAGTATGGCAATCATCTCTTGCCCTTCTTCGGATAGAATCGGGCGATATCCGATATCTTGTCCTCTTGCTAGTCTCTTATCCATAAAAGTGGCAAGTCTGTGGCATAATCCACAATCACCATCGAGAAGCAAGAAATCTCTCTCACTCATACATCAACCTCCTCGATTGACCAAGTTAGGACGTAAACTCCAGCAGATGAGTGTACATATTGTGGATTCATCACATCTATCCCTAAGTTGTAAGATTCTGTCAATGAATTATCCTTGATTGAAACTTCAGCTTCTTGGAATACCCAAGGCTCATGAAGAGTGTATGCCATGTGCAATTTCCCATTGTGTTCAGTATAGAGTGAGTAGCGCTCGAAAAGGAAGTACTCGAGGGTATTCGCCTCAGCCCGCATTTTTTGTCCTAGATGGCTACATTCGCCTTCTAAGGCCACACCATCACCAACTCTCTTTGAGCACCATTGGAATGAATTGTCATTTGTTTTCAACTTACACTTTGCATACCTGTAAGGCAATCCATATGCTCTTGGTGCATGCCAGCATGTAATCTTACTTTGAGCGTCTAGAGTGAGAAATAAAACGCCAGGTATGCCATTTTTCTTAACGTAAGTACGAATATTGAATTCAGGGAATGTCGAAATTCCGGGTACTGCAGGTAGAAATCTTGGTCTGACATTCCTCATTTGAAAAGGAATAGTACCAACGTATGCCTTACCTTCAAACAGGTCGATTTCAAGACCATCTGGGATGTATGGTTCTAGATTGCTTGGCTCAACCTCCCAGTGCATGAATGTGAGATTTCTCCACTCTTGAGATAGCGCATGAGGTCTATCTGGCATCGGAAAAGGAACGTGTTCCCTGCTAATCTTTCTAACCATTGAAAACACTCAGAACCCCGATATCACTTGCGTAAAACACGCCATTTACAAGGCACCAAAGTGAGATTGGAATCAATGCCCAGCCTAATGCTTGCGAAAATGGTTGAGATCCGAATGAACCGAACGCTCTCGAGATAGGACCTCCCCATGACGCGATGAATCTGATTAAGAGGGTTAGAACACCTGCAGTTAGAACGTGTAGAATCAGAAGTAGTGGGCCTAGTGCGTATCCAACTCCACCTGTCATTGTAGTGGCTGTGACTCCTTGTGTCAGTGTAGCAGGGAATGCTAACCAGATGAACCATCCCATCCAAAATCCGATTAGAAGATCCCTTTCGACATCTTCTACTTCCCTCCAATTTCTAAAAGACTCAGAGTAGAAACCATACAGTTTGTTAGCAACGAATTCGATTTCTTTAGGTGTTCCGACCATTGAAGCCCTTACTGCTGCAGTGAAGAACCAAGTCAGTAATGCAAGGTCTAGCCATGTTCTCATATCGTTATCACCCGGGAAGAATGACATGATGAGGGGTCCAATGTTTACCATCAAGAAACCAAGACCTCCAGCAAGAGCTACACTACCCCAAAGTGAGCCTGGAATTAGTGGCTCTTCAGGAACTTCATACTTCTTGCGAGGCAGGGCTAAAAGCAGCATAGCAAGGCCAGGTCCCCACAACAAACTAAGTGTTGCGAATGTAGATTGCTGGCCTCCGTAACCGATGTTATCAACTGCATCGATTATATCTTCAGAACCAGCAGTTCTTGGAGCAGAATAAGCGACATGTCCTGACGAATCGATGATTACTATCGAATCTGAAACTCCGTGCGGCATTCTTTGTGCAAATCGACTCTCACTATCGTCAATGAGTATTGGCCAAGTAGCATTAGTTATGTCCGCAATTATGTCTAAATCATCCATTCGAACATTTTCTCCAGTAACTACCTGTACAATACTAACCTCGTCACCAAGCCTTTCGGCAACATTCTGTAACTGTTTACTTTGGTCAACCGCATTCGATGAAGCAGGTAGTGTAATTCCAATGACAACTGCAGATTTACCTTCCATCAATTCATCTAGTGATACGGACCCGTTGCCGTTTTGGTGCAGTATGAAAGATGGTGAGCGAGCGTCATCAGCGACTATTGATTCTCCGCCGAGGTCTGGGATTGTGCTGGCTAGCGGTATCATCAAAATGGCCATTACAACCAAAGCTGCCATCAGAGGTGGGGGCAACAGTAGGCCTTGCCTGAGTTGTGAAACCAAATACGCAATTACTGCAACAAAACCAGAGATTGATAACCATAAGAATGCACTGGCTAACGGCTCTTCACTGGATTCAACATTGAATCGAATAATTCCTTCATGGTCGCAATTTTTTCCCGCTGTTCCGTAAATTCCGGTGTCAACAGTCTTCAAGCACACTATCAGAACATTATCTCCCGCAGGTAGTGGATTCGTTCCAGTCCAAACCGTCGAAGGTCTTCCTAGGTCATCATCTCTCGAGTATTTTTCGCTGGTGGCAGTAAATGCTTCGACCCTCAAATCATCGTCGAAAACTCTCTCCTCATCGGGTTCAACTGGGCCGAAAATATTCAATCCAGTGAAATCTTTGTCGAGATCATCGAATCCCCAAGGTAGGGTTGCAACAAGTTGAATGTGAGCAAGTCTAGCATCATCTACAGTTACCTCTACGACAGGAGAGAACAAATCTCCAACGATTACGATTCCACCTGCATACTCTCCGCTACCACCCCATTCTATGCTTATGCTGTACGGACAAGAAGTCGTTGCAGTCATGGAGTAAGAAATAATATCACCTGGCATTGCACTGATGTTCGCAATTTCTACTTGGGTCGACAAATTATGCGCCTCACCTGCTGACCTGTATACGTTTTCCGTCACGCTACCAAAGTAACTGTAATTTCCAATCTGAACTTGTGTTTCTATAGTGACTGGGAACTGTGTTCTGCATTGAGCAAGCGGGAAGCCAGTGCCCGCTTGTACATATGCTGCGATGAAAGTTGAAATCTCAAACGAGCCACTGAATCCCATTTCCAATGGTGGCATTGAGAGTGGGCCAATAGACACACCCTGTCCAGCTTGCAGTTGTGTACTACCCATTGCTGAACCTTGGTAATCTCTGGTCAAGTTAACCTCGTTTTCTGCACCACTGAGATAAATTCGGTGAAATTGATTCCCTTCCCAACGAACATAACCTGGCTCGTAAATTTCGTCTTCTCCCGATGCGTTTGTAATTACAGGAGTAAGTGCGGGAATGGATATACAAAGAAGGGCAAAAATAGCCATCCACCTTCTCTGCATAATCCCACCCAAGCGCTATGAGTTGAAGAACCCACATCATAGATGTGGGAATCCTAAGTACCACCACATCGCGATTATTCCAAAGGTTATCGCAGCTGCATTTACGCTTCCTTTAGTCATTAATCCACGGTTCTCTAAGACTGCTCCTAATACGCTATCAACTTGGCAACCAAGCCATCCAATGACAGCAATAATCGCCGCTAGGATAGGGTCTTGTTCTGAGGCAAATGCAAGAATTGCAATGATACTAGAACCGGCCAATGCAGCGATTTGACCATTTGGAGAAAATCCACCATTTAGTCCCGGTTCACACTTTTTCATCGTTGTGATCATTCGAACTCTGTTATCCAAGCAACCGATTTCTGATGCAAAGGTATCTGCTGCTGCAACAGATACAGCGGCTGAGAATAGCCACAATCCATTTTCATGGTCGCCCAACAAAAATGCGATTATGGCAACCAATCCAGGTAGTCCTCCATTTGCGACAACATTACCCCAACTTCGGTGTCCGTCACTTGATTCAGAGAGTCCTTTTTCGGTTTTCTCGTCGAATCTCCACTTTGTTGCTTTGTGTGCGGTTCCCAAGAATCCCAGTAAAATCATCAACCAAGTCCAGTGTCCCAAAGCGCCTACTGTTAGTCCTAAGGCAGCTGCAGCGTAAACACCGGTTCTGTCTAGAACTCTGTACTTTTCAGAAATGAGGATTAAGACGCCAACTACGCCTATGGTAACCAGCAGATTACCCTGAGTTAGGCCAGGTTCCATGATGTCAACCATGTCTCTCCCCTTCTCGTCCGACGAGAATCTACGTCTATACCTTGCGCCTATATTTGTTTCAAAAAAACTGTTTTCAAACCTTTGAAATCATGACGGAAGATGCATGACTGCGGCTAATATTTCTCTTCCGATTATCCATAAAGTTACAATCATAACGACAATCCATGAAAGACTTGCAATAACTTGCACAACTAGATCCTGTTCCATGAATAACCAAGACACAAACCAACTGCTACCATTCCAAGCAGCGTGCCCAATAATAGCTAGACTGATTCCTAACGCTGGGTTTCTTGGTAAGTTCCAAACCCTCTCATATGGTTTGTAGAGCCAGCCTCTGACGGTTTTACCGATTGTGGTCAATTCTCTCTGAGTGTTTACAATTTGGCCAGAGGCTCCATCGAAAACAACCCACGTCGCATTATCTTCGTGCGGATTATCATCTGGCGTAATTCCTCTTTTGGTGCATAGGTACCATCCTATGGACACGCCTGACAAACCAGTCCACAAAGCGTGTCCCGGTATTGAGCCAATTCCTCTCACTACTGTCGTAAGAGAGTATGAGACAGCAAGTCCGCTAAATGAACCCAAGATGTATTGCAGGTTTTCCAGTAATGCGAAACCAAGGCCTACAGAGAATCCAATTTGGAAACCTCTTTTTGGTGAATCAATCAGTTTGTACAGGCTCAATACGAATGCTGCCTTGCACAATTCTTCACCTACAGGGGCGCTTACAGTTAGGATAAGGAATTCTCCAATTGAACCGGGACCAAGTGTTTCAATCCCAATCAGTATGAGGAGTAGTGGAAATAGTAAGGAGTTGATTACAATGGCAGGAAATGTTGAGAGCATTCCCGCCACAAGCATTTTTTCTCCTTCGATTTTTGTTGTCATCAATTGAAAATGCCTAGTTGAGAATGCCCACCAAGCGTGAACCGGTAATGAAAAACCGAACAGCCAAGCAGGTACTCCGACCAATACTGCAAGCAACAACCAAGCAGGATCATCGCTCAACATTGCTGGAAGTAATCCCAAAAATGCGGTGATTACGGTTAATGAAAACACAATCCAGAGAGTCGAAGTAGGTGGCATTTCAAGAGGCGGAGAATCTTTGACCAAGTGATGAGAAAATGAGGTGGGCACAGGTGTTACAAGCATACGTGAATCTGGAAGCATGTGCTGAGTTGTGCCGTTTGTCTCGGGAGATGCCATGATTACATGGGTCAATTTTGGACGGCGAGCGCTGATGAAAATCAGAATAAGTGGTAGTGAGCAGATCAATGAAACAACAGTAAGGCTACCATCGCCGTCTATCATTCCAAATAATGCCAAAATCATTGTATTCATAATTACGTAGAGAAGTAAAACGATTCCAAGCATCCTCCATATGGTGCTCCAGGGTGATGATTTGGATGCTAATGCAAGCCCTTTTGGTGGTGGCGTAAGAGGTGCCATCATGGGTTGCATGGCTGTGCTAAAGGGCATTCACTAAACCAATTTTGTCATTGGTCCCCGCTCAGTTCGCCCATCACTCGTCACTGAAACAGCAGTCCGCTCAAGTGCGCTCATCATCGCAGGGATTGACCCTAACGGGGGCTGTGGTTTAATCATCCGGTTGTCAAAAACATCTATTCATTAACAAAATGAGTGAAAGTCAGGCCATGAGTTGGTTGGACTGGTTGTTTGCACCTAGGATTGACCACAGAGGGTGGCAGACTCCCAGTGAGGCATCCAGAATATTTCTAATCATCACTTTGGTGTTGGTGGGTTGGTGGTATTGGGATTCCACAAGTGACAATTTGTTCATGTGGTTTGGAATGACTATTCTGGTCTCCACTCCGATTTTATCAATTGGATGGTACTTGCTTTCATTGGTTGCAAAAAACCGAGAAGTCCAACTTCTAACACCGAAGGTACGCAAACCCTTGGAAGAGAAAGGTAGGCTGCCTTCTCAATTCAAGAATCCGTAAGTCCAGTCGTGTGGTGGAGCGAAGGTTTCCTTGATTGAACGAGGGCTGACCCATCTCAATAGGTTAAGAGGAGATCCAGCTTTGTCGTTTGTACCGCTTCCTCTTGCACCGCCGAATGGCTGCTGGCCAACAACTGCGCCGGTTGGCTTGTCGTTGATGTAGAAGTTTCCAGCACTGTACCTTAGGGCTTCAATCGCAGTTTCGATATTTCGTCTATCGGTAGCGAAAATTGAACCCGTTAGAGCGTATTCTGACGTGGTGTCACAGACCTCAAGGATTCTTTCGAAATCGTCATCTGGATAAACGTGAATTGAAAGTACTGGTCCAAAGATTTCCTCAGCCATTGTTTCGTATCTCGAGTCCTTACAGATGATTGTGGTTGGTTCGATGAAGTATCCTGTCTTGTCATCATAGCCGCCACCTGTAACGATTTCGCAACCCGGGTCTTCACGAGCTCTGTCGATGTATCCAGTGATATTGTCGTATGATTTTCTGTCAATAACTGCTGACATGAAGTTAGAGAAATCTCTTGGGTCTCCCATTCTAATTTTAGAAACCTCTTCGCAGTATTCATCCTTAATCTCTGCCCAAACGCTCTCAGGAATGTAAGCACGACTTGCTGCACTGCACTTTTGTCCCTGGAACTCAAATGCTCCACGAAGTAGTGCGATGGTTAGTGCACGTGTGTCACAATCTGGGTGTGCGACGATGAAGTCTTTACCACCGGTTTCTCCGACAATTCGTGGGTATGAGCGCATGTTCTCTAGGTTGTTTGCAATATCTTTCCACATCTTTCTGAATACCGCTGTTGATCCAGTGAAGTGAACACCGGCTAGTTCTGGGTGAGACATACAGATGTCTCCAACAACGCTTGCTTTACCTGGAATGAAATTGATTACACCTGCTGGTAGACCTGCATCCATCATTAGTTTCATCAATCTATAGTTCGATACATAGGAGTTCCTTGAAGGCTTCCAAACACCCGTGTTACCCATGATTGCAGCACTAGATGGTAGGTTAGCAGCGATGCTACTGAAATTGAATGGAGTTACGCTGAATACGAAACCTTCCAGTGGTCTTACTTCGCTTGAGTTCCACATCGATGATGGGGAAACTGGAGGTTGTAGGTCCTCGTAGATCTGGCGGCAATACTCGCTGTTAAATCTCCAGAAGTCAATTAGTTCGCAAGCGGAATCAATTTCTGCTTGATGGCAAGTCTTTGATTGGTTAAGCATGGTAGATGCGTTGATTTCCGCTCTCCTTGGTCCAGCAAGTAATTCGCTTGCCTTCAAGAAAATAGCACAACGTGACTCCCATGGCATTGTTGACCACATTTTGTGAGCGTCTAATGCAGCATCGATTGCAGCCTTTACTTCCTTTTCACCAGCCATGTGTACTCTTGCGATAACGTGGCTGTGGTCGTGTGGCATGACTTGTTCAACAACATCTCCAGTAAACACTTCTTCACCGTTGATAATACACGGGATTTCCAAAACTTCTCTTTCCTGCTTTTCGAGTTCAGCCTTCAGTAAGGTTCTCTCATCGCTTCCAGGAAGGTATCCTAGAACAGGCTCGTTTACAGGGGTCGGGGGTCGAACTACGTTGTTCACCATGTATACCCCGAAGGGGTATGGCACAAAATAATGCCCATCAGTAAAGATGAGCCATTTTCTGTCTAACCTTCCTAAGTTTTGGCGCTACAACCATTTGACAGTAACCATTTCCAGGGTTAAGCTGGAAGTAATTGTGGTGGTATTCTTCTGCCTCATGATAATTTGACAATTCAGTGACTTCGGTAACGATTTCGTCATCAAAGTACTTCTGAAAATCATCAATCACTCTGTCAGCAGTCAATTTTTGTTCATCATCAAGGTAGAAAATTGCTGATCTGTATTGCGTTCCAATATCATTGCCCTGGCGGTTGAGTTGGGTTGGGTCGTGTACTGTGAAGAAGACTTCAAGAATTGTTTGATAGGAGATTACAGATTCATCAAAAATAACCTCAACAACTTCCGCGTGGCCTGTTCCTCCACCACAAACTGAGTTGTAATTTGGATTTGGATCGTGGCCTCCAGCATAGCCCGGTAATGCGGATTTGACTCCTTTCATGTCCTTGTAGGCCCCTTCTACGCACCAAAAACATCCACCTGCGATTACTGCTCTTGCCATGATCCCTCCTGTGGATTATGGTATATTGAACCCTGTTATTTACTAAGCATGCGGGGACATAATAGGGTTGTACTTAATCCCAATAACATGCGAGTCGCCCTTCTCGTGTTTGTTCTTCTTCTCGGTAATTTACCAATGGAAGTGGAAGCAACCTCTGGTCGGGCAATTACTGCAGAGATAGTAATCAGTGATTTTGTTTGGGATTCAGATGACGATATACTAGTGGAGGTATACGTATCAGGTGCGCCATTTAATCGTGATATTACTCTAGAATGGGAATTGAGCGATAAAAACGGAATGATTGAATCAGATGTAATCACTTTCAGAATGGGTGGCTCCACACATATCGTTCAGTTTAATTTGAGTGAATTCTACAGAGGGGGAACATACCACGACATCAGTGTTGATGTCAGTCTAGATTCAACGGTCGTTAGTGACAATTTCCCGTTCACAGTTTTGCGAAATTCTCTCCTCGAATCAGCATCTAATCTAGTTGTATTCGGAGATTCGCTTTCAGACATGGGTAATGGAAACAATAGTGCAATCGTTTCCGTTATTTTTTCATCACCACCGTACTGGCAGGGGCGATTTTCAAATGGACCTGTTTGGATTGAGCATATTTCAGACTCGTACGGGTTGACAACCACGTTTGGTGATGCGACTGCACCAGGAGACAATCGTGCCTTTGGAGGTTCACAAACGGGTCAGGGCTACGCATACCTAACACTACCAAATGTTGGAACTCAAATCAATAATTATCTTGCAAACGTGCAATCAAGTTTCACAAACTCCGACGTAATTTTCCTGTGGGCGGGCGGTAATGACTTCCTATACGGCACAGGAAATCCAGATTTAATCAGTCAAAATATGGCATCTCATATTCGAGCTCTTGAAGCAGCAGGAGCAACTCGTTTTGTTGTTGCAAACCTACCTCCTCTGGAGTTGACGCCTGAGGGAGCGTCACGTTCCGCACAGCAACAAGCAACGATGGCCTCAGATGTTGTCACGTACAACACAAAACTCGCTCAAGAAGTAAACAATCTATCCACGTCACTGAATCTTGATATTACGCTAATCGATGCTTGGTCCATCTTCAATCAAATCGTGAATAATGCAGACCATGTTGGAATCACTAACACTCAGGACCAAGCATGCACAGGCGGTTCATCAGTACCATTAGTACCGCTACCCATTTGTGGTACAGGGGCAACGATTGTTTCCAACGTTGATGAGTACCTATTCTTTGACAAAGCTCACCCTACAGCAACAATGCACAAAATCATCGGGAAGTTTGCTGTAATGAACATTGGAGATGATGATACAGATGGCGATGGTGTAATTGATTCATTGGATGATTGTGATTGGACTCATGATCCAAGCACTGTAAATTCTGACGGATGCGATTGGAGTCAACAAGACGAAGATATGGATGGAGTAAGCAATTCAGATGATGATTGCCTGGGGACAAATCCCGGATTTGATGTAGATGATTATGGGTGTGCAGATTACCAAAAGGATACTGATGGAGATGGTCTAACTGACGATGTTGACCCTTGCCCAAATGATGTTCCGGGCAATGATCACGATTACGACGGTTGTATCGATTTGGTAGATTCTGATGATGATAATGACGGTATTTTGGATGAGTCAGACAGTTGTCCTTTGGGCCTAGTAGGCGTGCATTCACAAGATTTTGACCAAGATGGTTGTCATGATGACGAGGATTTAGATGACGACCAAGACGGTCTATCTGATGAAGATGAAGATATTGCGGGTAGCGACCCATTTGATGTAGACACTGATGATGATGGAGTTTGGGATGGACAGGATGCATTCCCTACCGATCCAGAGGAATGGAAAGATTCTGATTTGGATGGCTATGGAGATAATTCTGATGCCTTCCCATATGATGAATCTGAATGGACGGATTCAGATTACGACGATGTTGGAGATAATTCCGATAAGTTCCCAACTGACCCGACAGAATGGGATGACTCAGACCTTGATGGGATAGGAGACAATTCTGATGAATGTCCATTCACACCTGGTGACTCAATCTTCCCGAAAGGTTGTCCAGATAGAGACGGCGACGGATTTTCTGATGATTTGGATGAATTCCCAGATGATGTAAACGATTGGGTGGATTCTGACTCTGATGGATATGGCGACAATAATGATGCCTTCCCTAGTGATGCATCTGAATGGTTAGATTCTGATTCTGATGGATATGGCGATAATCAAGACGTTTTCCCAACCGATGAAACAGAATGGTTGGACAGCGATTTTGATGGCTGTGGAGATAATTCAGATGCTTTCCCACTCGACTCTACAGAGTGCGTTGATTCGGACTTAGACGGAGTTGGAGACAATAGTGACCCGTGGCCGGATGATCCCAGAGAATGGATGGATAGCGACTTTGACGGAGTTGGAGATAATTCAGATTTTGACCCGTTCGATGCTTCTGAAACAAAGGATACCGACGGTGATGGTGTTGGTGATAATGAAGACATGTGGCCGCTGGATTCGAGTAAAAAAAGGGATAGTGATGGAGACGGAGTCGCCGACTCGGAAGATTCGTTTCCCAATAATGCAGGCATGTCTTCTTGGGTCGGACCGTTTGTTTCATTGGTGATATTTGGCGGTATTATTACGACTGTTATATTCTATCTTAAAAAAATAAACAAACAACCATCGGCTGAACAAGAATGGGCTACTGAGAGGCCATTAGAAGCTCCATCTTTTGAGGATTGGAAGTAACTGCAAATCAATTGTAACATTATTGATTTTTTCCGCATACTCCTTTTCATATACACTAAGCCGTTGGGCTAACAAGGTGAGAGCGTGACTAATTTAGGGGCCCCTAAAATCGACTTGACACGGTTCTTCAAAGAATCAAGTGTGCATGAGATTAATGGGCGTAAAGTTGACTCAAAAGAACTCATAAATGGAGTTAGCATGATTTCAATGAAAATCAATCAAGATAATGTTGACTCCGTCAAACATTTTACCTCTGAGGGACTTTCTAAGGAAGACCGACTAAATTACGTTCAAAATATCAAAGATGCGCTTAATTCAGATGTCTTTGAAATGTCAACATGTAACCGTGTTTTGTTCGTTGGTTTTGGTGTGGACAGTAAACAATTAGAATCTGCGATTTTGGAAATCAGATCTGTAGATTCAGCGCCATTTGAGCATCACAATGGCTTGGATGTTTGGAGACATTTAGTCAAAGTATGTAGCGGACTTGATTCATTCATAATTGGAGAATTGCAAGTCATGTCTCAGTTCAGAGGCTCAGTTGCACTACATCGTCAGCATGGGCTTGTGAGTGACATCAACAGTTCTTTCTTTGACCATGTAATCTCTGCCAATAGAATAATTAGACGCGAATTTGGATTCACTCAAACTACTGAATCCATGCTTAATTTGGCAACTGCAGCATTGGAAGAAGCAGTTGCTGCAAGCTCTAGTAATTCCTCAGTTGTGCTTGGCTTTGGTGACATGGGCTCAAAGGCTATCGAAGTTTTGTTGGACTTAGGTCAGAGCAACATCGTAGTGATAACCAGGTCTCCAACAAAAGCAATTGAAAGAAACCCTGAGTTATCTTCCAAGGTCAAAGTAATGACCTTCGAAGATTGGAGAGAAACTAGCATAGAACCGAATTTAGTAATCTCGACTATCAGGAATAATCTACCAACTTTCGATGAAAGCAACCCCCTTCCATTCAATAACAATGCCATGATTATGGATTTCTCGTGGCCTCCATCAATTGACAAGAATGGTGTAAGTGAAAATCAACAACTGTATGGGATGGAGCATTGGATCAGAGTTGCCCATAGGCTGGGTATAGAATGGGACTACAGTTCAATTGTAACTCAAAGCGAGACTCTGATTAGTGAGATTCAGAAAAAATTCATGGCTGCGCTTACAGACAGATCACGTTCCAAGTTCCGCGCTTACATGTACCAAACTCTTGAGAAATTATCAGTTGAATGGGAGTCCTCTGAATTTGTAGAAAATTCTGGAGATCAACTGGGCGCCTTTTCTAGAGAAATTGCAACTTGGATTTGCAATCAAGAAGGACCCTTTTCCAGCGAAGACCTCACAGCAATGATGATGTCAACAAAAAGGCCTTTCAACACACATCTTCTACTAAAAGTTGCTAACGATGTTAATGATACAATCAACGGTATCAACGAGATGTCAACTTTCCCGGGGGAGAATTCTTGACCATCAGAATTGGAACCAGAACCTCTAATCTTGCAATGTGGCAAGCAAACAAAGTTTCAGATTTACTAGAAGCAGAGGGCCTCGAAACAGAAATTATCGGTATTAAATCCCAAGGAGACCAATCCTTGGGAGGTGACCTATCATCCTCAGTTGGTCAATTTATTCACTCTGTGGATGCAGGTCTAATCTCTCGTGATGTTGACATAGCGGTTCATTCGAGCAAGGATGTTCCTGTTGATGTAGATATGAACATCACAAATCTAGCGTACTTGGAAAGAGGATGTACTCACGACCTTCTGATTTTTAGAAAGGATGAATCATATCCTTCTTTAGAAAAATTACTTGCTTCAGAAGAAGAAACAGAACTGAATGAAGCTCTGAGCATCATACCCAAAGCAGGAATGGTTGGGACGGTATCAGGTCGTAGACAATCATTCCTTCTCAGCAATCGCCCAGACATCATTCCAATCGCTGTTCGAGGCCAAGTCGAAACCAGATTGAAGCGCCTTTCTGAAGGCCGAGTTCATGGTTTAATTTTGGCAGAAATTGGCATAAAAAGGCTGTATGAAATAGAATCACTTCCGGATTGGGTCTTGGAATTCAGCGCCGTCAGAATAAAGGAAGACAAATGGCCTACTGCGCCAGGACAAGGGGCTCTTTCGGTGCACTGCAGGACAGAAGATTTCGACAAATTTAGTCATCTTAGGTCAATTTTGAACCATAGTGAAACTGAAAATGATGTAAACCGAGAAAGACAGATTCTGAAGTCTATTGGAGGTGGATGTCTCTATCCAGCAGGCATCAAAGTAAATGCCGATGTTGCGTCTGTACAAATTTCACCTAGAAACTGGAGAGAGATTTTCTCTAAAGGTCTTGACTTTCCTATTGAAAGATACAACGGGCCATCAAGCGAATATGTCGCTCGATTACCGGAGTTTGTTATCGATGGTGAGGATATCATCAGTGATGGGCCGAAGCTGGTTTCTACCTTGAATTCTAATCGCCTTGCTACGATTCTGCAAAATAATGGGATTAATGTTGTAAACAAACCAGTTATTGATCTGGTGGCAAAACCAGAAAACTGGCCTCAATCATTTATCGATGAGTCACAACCTAGGTCTGCTTGGCCATATCTTGTCCTAACTTCTCCATTCGCCGCAAAATGCGCAATAGAGGTCTCCGAACAGAACACTGACCTAAGAAGAATTCAGTGGCTAGCAATCGGAGAAGGTACTGCGAGAGCTTGTTTTTTGCGAGGCGTTACAGTTTCAATATGCGCAAAGGCAAGGGATTCAACAGAACTTATTCAGTACATTGTGGAAAATATAGACCGGGGTACTAGGTTGATGATTCCCAGGTCGAATGTTGCAAAGGAAACTCTAGCGAGTTCTCTTTCTGGATATGATTTTGACGTTCAATCATGGGTTGGCTATGAAAATAAAACTAAAGCAGTATCAATGATAGATGTTGATTCTGATGACGTTTTACTCCTATCTTCACCGTCATCAGCTCGTGCATGGGCAGAGAACTCGTTACCCATACCTAGAAGTATACTGTGCATGGGGAAAACATCACTAGAGGAAATAGAATCCATGGACTATTTTGACGAATCCGAGGTTGAGATACTGAAAGGGCCAACCGCTGAATTTGTTGCGACTTGGTGGAAAGAGAGGAGAGATTAGATGAAGAGACGACCGAGAATAAATCGTTGGACAGCGTCAAGAAGAAACTTGGTTTTTTCAAACTCAATCAAGCAATCCCTCGTTCAGCCCCACTTTGTCGTGGCAGGCACAGGCGTCAACGAACCGATTGAAAGTATGCCTGGAATAAGTAGACAATCAGTTGATGTCCTACTCGAGACAATCGAAAGCGATATGCAAAATGGAATCCATGCTCACATGATTTTTGGTGTAATTGACAATGCTCTCAAAGATTCAATCGCTTCCAAAGCATCCGATAGCGAAATGCCTCTGCAAAAAGCAGTTGCAGAACTCAAGGGAAAGTATGGGAAAAATATTGTCTTATTCACCGACGTGTGTCTCTGTACAGCAACAGATCACGGCCATTGCGGTATAATTCATGATAATGAAATCGATAATGATTTGACCTTACCCGAACTCATAAAGATAGCAATTTCTCATGCAAAGGCAGGATCTGATTATGTTTCAGCTTCCGATATGATGGATGGTAGAGTCAAAGCGATAAGAAAGGCACTGGAAAATGAAGGATTTACAGATACTGGAATCATGTCATACTCTGTAAAATACGCAAGCAGCTTCTATGGACCTTTCAGAGATGCTGCTTCATCATCTCCTGAACACGGCGACAGAAAGAGTCACCAAATGGATGTCAGATCTGGGTATAAGGAAGCAATACTCGAAGCAACCAGCGATGAAAAAGAAGGTGCCGATATAATCATGGTCAAACCAGCAATGACGTATTTAGACATTGTAAGAAGAGTCTCAGACGCAGTCTCAAGGCCTGTTGCTGTCTACAATGTGAGTGGTGAATACACTATGGTGATGTCTTCAACTGAAGAAGGTCCTCAGAGAAAAGCAATGGTTCAAGAGATATTCTATTCCTTTGCTAGAGCAGGAGCCGACGTTATAGTCAGTTACCACGCCAGGGAAGCCGTTCATGGAAATTGGTTTGATTGAGGTGATATAATGCAACGCACAAATTCAGATTCCTTACACGAAGAGGCTCTGAATCATCTTGTTGGAGGAGTCAATTCTCCAGTTCGCGCCTTCAAGTCAGTTCACGGTAATCCCATTTATTTTGAGAGTGCATCTGGTGCAATCGTTACCGATGTAGACGGTAATGAATTAGTGGATTTTGTTCAATCATGGGGCCCCCTTGTTCATGGGCACTCCCATCCAAAAATTGTAGAAAACGTGTACCAGAAGATGCTCAAAGGGACTTCTTTTGGTGCCCCGCATATTGGTGAGATTGAGCTTGCTAAGAGAGTCAAAAACAGATTCCCGTTTATGGACAAAGTAAGGTTTGTATCCTCTGGTACAGAAGCAGTGATGAGTGCTGTTAGGCTTGCAAGGGGCTACACTGGAAGAGATCTTCTCATCAAGTTCGAGGGCTGTTACCACGGGCACGTTGACTCTTTGATGGTAAATTCAGGTAGTGGTTTAGCGACATTTGGTATTGCTAGTAGCCCAGGAATTCCTAAGGATACAGTTGCCACAACGCTAGTAGCTCCGCTTGATGACATCGAAGCAGTGGAATATCTGTTCAGTGAACATGGCGAAGATATTGCCGCAGTTGTAATTGAACCATTACCTGCAAACAATGGATTACTTGTACAGAGGCACGAATACTTGTCGAAATTAAGAGAATATTGTGACAAACACGGGGCTCTATTGATTTTTGATGAAGTCATAAGTGGTTTCAGATTCAAGGATGGAAGTTATGGAGACTTAAGTGGCGTGACGCCTGACATAACTGCTCTTGGAAAGGTCATTGGAGGGGGGTTACCAGTTGGTGCATACGGTGCGAGAAGTGAAATCATGCAGAGTCTGTCCCCGCTGGGTCCTGTTTATCAGGCGGGAACATTATCAGGAAATCCTTTGGCGATGGCAGCTGGAATTATGACTCTAGATTTATTGGACGATGATGCTTATGACCGCTTAGAGGAACTAGGCCAACTTCTTGAAAGCACGGTAGTCCCTGTTTTAGAAAAGCATGGTAATCCGATGCGACTTGTCCGCAGAGGTAGCTTGTTTTGGTTTTCACCAGGGGCAGGTAATCCTCCACCCAGAGCAGACCTAATTCCAAGTAATGCGGGCAAGTTATATTCTGATGTACACAAAGGACTTCTCGAGAAAGGGTACATGCTTGCGCCATCTGCATACGAGATTGGTTTCATTGCAACAGTTCACGAGGAAGAGCATATTCTTGGAATGGTTAGAGCGCTCGATGAAGTTCTAAGTGAGATGGAGTGGTAGATATGAACGGAAAGCAAAGGATAGTTTCCGCCCTGAACCTACAACCTGTTGATAGAACACCAGTTTGGTTCATGAGACAGGCTGGCAGACATTTGCCAGAATACAGAAAGATTGCTGCTGATCATTCATTTTGGGAGAGATGCATGGATGTTGACCTTTGTACAAAAATAACTCTTCAGCCACTTGAGAGGTACAAGCACATTGATGCAGCAATAATTTTCTCAGACATACTAACTCCTCTGCCAAGTTTGGGTTATGATGTTGAGTACGGGGGAGGCATTAGAATAAGCGAATTCGACCTTGGAGATGTTGATGACTGGTCTCAATTCAGTGCTAGAAAGCATGCTCCATGGGCAGCGGACGGTCTAAAATCAGTCGGAGAAGAAATCGGAGACCACACCGCAAGGCTAGGATTCGTTGGTTGTCCATGGACAATTTGTATGTATTTGTTATCCGGTGGAACGGGAGACAAAGATTTTCACAATGCTAGAGCAAAGGTGTATTCAAATCCAGAAGAAGCCAAACGAATGCTTCTGAAAATGGGAGAAATCGTAGGAGATTTACTGGCGGATCAAGTCATTCACGGTGGCGCCGATGCAGTGCAGGTTTTCGACACATGGGCAGGTTTACTCTCTCCTGAAACATATAGAGAATTTGCGATGCCTGCGACTGCGAAATCAATTGAGGTGTTTAGAGAAAAAGTAGGAAATGATACGCCGCTTATCCACTACGCAAAAGGCTCAGGACATCTACATGGAGATATTAGAAATCTGAATCTCAATGCCATATCACTCGACTGGAGAGATGATTTAGCCCTAAACCGAGAACACTTTGGAGAGAAATTTGCATTCCAAGGAAACCTTGACCCATCTCTTCTTCATGGTTCAACGGAAATGGCAAAATTGGCTACACGTAAGGTGTTAGATGAAGCGGGTGATAAACCAGGACACATATTCAATCTCGGTCATGGCTTTGCTCCATCAGCGAGAATTGAGTGTGTAGAAACTGTTCTCAGAGAGATAGTTGGTGAGTGAACATGCGTCAGAAAATGGTGGATATGGTCCATCGTATTCAGGACGAAATTTGTGAAGCACTTAGAGCGATAGATGGAGTAGACTATCGTCAAGATGAATGGGTTAGGGAAGAAGGCGGCGGAGGGCGCAGCAGAGTCTTCTCAGGTGGGAAGGTTTTCGAAAAAGCGGGCGTAAACGTTAGTGTAGTACACGGTACACTCAGCCCACAAGCAGCTGCAAGCATGGGCGGTGGTCACGAACTACAAGGCAAAGATTTGGATTTCTTCGCAACAGGAGTAAGTTTAGTACTACACCCACACAACCCAATGGCTCCTACTGTGCATGCAAACTACCGTTATTTTGAACGAGGTGAAGGCAAGAAACCTGGTAGTTGGTGGTTTGGTGGAGGAGCAGATTTGACTCCATCTTACCTGTTTGAAGAAGATGCAATACATTTCCATAGAATCCACAAAGAAGCATGTGACCGTCATGAAGTTGCAGATTACTCAAAATTCAAGAAGTGGTGTGATGATTATTTTTTCATCAAACATCGTGGCGAAAGAAGGGGACTTGGTGGAATATTCTTTGATGATGTCAATGAACTTAGCAGAGAAGAGTGCTTTGCTTTCGTTACAGACTGTGCCGAGTCCTTCCTCGATTCATATCTACCAATTTTGGAGAAAAGAATGAATCTCGAATACACTCAGGAAAACAAAGACTGGCAACAAGTAAGGCGAGGTAGATATGTTGAATTCAATTTGGTATATGATAGAGGGACTACATTTGGCTTGACTACAAATGGCCGAATTGAAAGCATTCTGATGTCACTACCGCTCACAGCTAGGTGGGAATACTGCCACGAAGTAGAAGATGGTAGTGAGGAAGATCGTTTGTTGGAAGTCCTTCGCTCACCTAAAGAATGGATTTCAAATTAAGACTGTGATTATTTATGTCTAATTTAGAGAGTTGGGTCCTCCACGGAGATGAAATGAGGAGACCACTTCTTGTTCATCCAAAATTTGTAGATTCAAAAAGAATAGTCATTGTTGGTGCAGGCTTGAGTGGATTATGTTGCGCATATCGTATCGCAAAAAAGCGTCCGGATTTGGAAATCATTTTGCATGAAAAATCGGACCGAATTGGTGGAGTTATCACTACATGGCGGGAAGGGGAATGGATTTGTGATGTTGCAGTAAATGCGACTAGGACTCATCCAGCATTTTGGCGACTAATTGAAGATTTAGGACTTGAATCAAAATTCAAAGTTTCCAATCCTAATGCGAAATCTAGGTGGGTTCTGCTGGGTGGAAAAAGGCATAGATTGTCTTGGAAAACATTGTTCAAAATAGGGCCTCTGAGGTTGTTTAGCAGCATTAGAAAGTCAAGGAAAGGTGGCTTATCAGTGAGTGAAGTAATTCCTCACAAACCGATTGCGGATGCGATGTGCTTGGGTATTGTCAATGATACTAGTGAGAATGTAGATGCGGATTTTTTGTTTCCTGGGTTGACTAGATTCGGTGCATCTCCTCCAATTAAAAAATCTAAATTAAAGAAATTAATAGCAGAGTCCTATCCAATATTTACTCCAAAAAAAGGAACGATAGCCTCCATTGATGGCGGTATGAGCGAACTTACTGAGGAACTTCGAAACCAAATTTCAGAGTTAGAGAATGTGAAAATAATTCTAGGAAGCAAAGCAGATTCTATTCAATCTATCTCAAAGCATTATGATATTCCATCAACATCTGTTCTATGGACTGGTCCAAATCCAGAGTTTGAGCAGGGGTACTCAGAAATTACCGTCTTCGCTGTAGGTTACACTAACCAACAGGTTAAACACATTGAGGTAGGATATGGCACCCTCATTCCGGACAAGGAGATTCCAATAAGTGGTATTTTACACGAAAGTGACGTTCATCAATCTAAGCGCTCCCCAGAAGGGCACCGACTGTTTAGGCTAATGGTACCAAATAACCGGTGGTCAGGAGACGATGAATCAGTTAGAATTTCAGCTGAATCTCTGCTGGCCAAAGAACCAGTGTTGTTCAAAAAAATAGGAGAACGCAGGATTCCATCATACATGCCGGGTCATCTTTCCAAAATGAGTCAGATGGATCCTGAATGGTCTTATTCTGGATGGTCGTATAGTGGAGTCTCAATTACTCATGTTGCAGACCAAGCTGAGAGAATTGCTGAGTTATTTTAGGCAACAGTAGTTTGTGAAAATCTTTTTTCCACGAGTTTGTATAATCCTTCAATCCAATCCTGGTTGTCGTTCAGACACTTTACAACAGTCAGTTCTTCTCCACCCAATTCTGTAAAGTGTTCTCTTATTCCTATGTCGAGCTCTTCTAGAGTTTCCAATCCGTCTGCTAAGAATGCAGGTGCAACAATTGCGATTTTTTTCACTCCTCTCTTCACCAATTCTTCAATTTTGTTAGTAGTAGAAGGCTCCAACCACTTTACAGGTCCAATTCTACTTTGGTAACTGATCGACCACTGGTCTGTTTTCAGACCTAGCAAACCAACCACAGTAAGCGTAGTTTCCATACAGTGATGACCATAACACAATTGGTTCGCTTCCTTTTTTATCGCACAGCAGTCACTTACTTTCTGACAGTGTGACTTTGTTTTGTCAATTCTTTTGACATGTGAAACTGGCAAGCCATGATATGAGAAAAGAAGATGGGTATTTTCGTCGATGTGTGGTTGTATCGATTTTGTCAGGGGTATAACATATTCTTCCTCAGTTTCAAAGTGGCCCATTTCGATAATTTTTGGATTCCAATCCATCTTTGACAACTGTTTGTATGAGTGTTTTAGAGACGATTCAGTGGTTGCTTGGGCATAATGTGGGAACATTGGTAACAATAGTAGCTCCTCAACTCCCTTAGCCTTCAAATTTTCAAGTCCCGACATGATAGAAGGATTGCCATACCTCATTGCGAATTCAAATTCTACATCATCAGTCATTGAATTCAAGGCTTTTGTTATTCGATCAGAATATACCCGTAGTGGAGACCCATCATCCATCCATATCTTTTGGTATAGAGGCGTGATTTTTTTAGGTCTAACTCGAAGAATGATTCCTCTTACCAGTAATTGCCTAATGATGTATGGTGCATCGATTACATCGGGGTCAAGTAGGAATTCTCGGAGATAATCACGAATCGATTTGACGGTAGGTTCGTCAGGAGTGCCGACATTTATCAGCAAGACTCCCTTCTTTTTCATGGCTTATGGTCTGATAATTTCCTATTAATGATTTGTCAAGGTCCTCTCTGCGGTGTATATACACATCTCTACATCAACCCGCTTGCTTCGTATCTTTCAAGGTGAGCATATTTCCCATGTAACGTACTGACCATGCTAAATAGGGTCGGCAGGCGGCCTTGCTTTGGAGGTCATGGAATGAAAGTCCGTTTCTCAGATCTAGGAATCAGTCCGCAGATGTGCCATGAACTCAAACGTGCAGGCTTTGATGAACCGTTCGAGGTTCAAAGAGAAACTATTCCTGACATGATGTTGGGCAGAGATGTTTGCTGTCGTGCACCGACTGGAAGCGGTAAAACTCTAGCATTTGGTATTCCAATGTTGGAGAGAGTGGGCAGAGGCGAGCCAAGCCTGCCAAAAGCACTGATTCTCACGCCTACTAGAGAACTTGCAGAACAAATTCACGGAGTATTAGACCCAATTGCATGGGGTCTTAATCTCAAAATCATGGCCATCTATGGTGGGGTATCCTATTCCAAGCAAATTAGAAGGCTTGACAGAGGTGTAGATATCGTAGTCGCTTGTCCAGGTCGCCTCCTAGACTTGATAGATAGAGAGAATGTATTCCTCGATGAAGTTGAGATTGTAATTCTTGATGAAGCAGACAGGATGGCAGACATGGGATTCACGGAACCAGTTTGTCAAATTCTGGAGGAATGTTCACCAAAGCGACAGACCATCATGTTCAGCGCTACACTGGATGAAGAAGTTGCAGAAATTAGAGATAAATATCAAACAGCACCTCAGATTATAGAAATTGGTCCAGAGGAAGTTTCGGTTACAGAGATGAATCATCATTTCTGGTTGATGCCCAATTCAATGAAGAGTAGAGTTAGTGCAGAGGCAATCAGAAAATCTGGCCGAGGTTTCATATTCTGTCGTACAAGAGCAGGTGTGGAAAGAGTTGCAGATGAGATGGAAGCAGAAGGCTTGCGTGTTACCAGCATACACGGTGGAATGCCACAAAAGAAGCGTTCACAAGCTGTTGAAGATTTCACCGAGGGCAGAAGCCACGCAATCGTAGCAACAGATGTTGCAGCCCGTGGCCTTGACATCAAGGGCGTTCATTGTGTCGTCCACTATGACCCTCCTGAAAACGGTAAGGCGTTCAAGCACCGCTCAGGAAGAACTGCTCGTGCAGGTGGTTCTGGAAACGTAATCAGTCTCGTTCAGAACCCTCAAAAGAAAAAGTGGTCAACTATTCAGAAAGAGGTCGGTCTAAACATAAAATTCTCAACACCTGAGTTCAAAGATTTGATTCAGCATGAAGATATCTCGCATATTCTACCACCAAGAAGAGGCGGTCGGAATTCTAGACAGAGAAAGGATCGCCGAGGCAGACCAAACGACGGCGGTAATCGCAATCGTGAGAAAAAGCACTACGGAAAGAGAAACGGCAACGATGACACCCGTGGCGGCAGCAGAGGCTCAAGAGGCAATAATCGAGGCAGGGGCCAAGGCCAGCGAGGCGGAGGAGATTCTAATCGTCAAGGCGGTGGAGGAAAACCTCGTTTCAACAGAAATAACAGGCCACCTAAGGGTCCTGGTAGAAGCAGAGGACGTGGCGGCGATAACAAGAGGAAGTCGCGCAACAATCACACTCGTCGTTGAGATTTTGCAGGTAGCAATTCAAACAGGGTTTGATATACGTTAAACTCTGAATGCTGCTTATGATTGGGTCAAGCACACATGTTAGTGATTCCCAGTCTAATGGTAAAAAAGTTGGATTTTCGATAATGCTCCTGATGTTCATATCCGTGCTCAATCCAATGGCTAGTGCGGGCCAATCCGATTTCAAACAATACGGGGCTGAGTTGAGCAGCAACCCAGAAGATGCACCGATTACATACTCGTACTCACCTGCAATTAGAGCCGCATTTGCCCGAGTAAGCGACCTCTCACAATACTCAGAGAGCCAACTTAATTCTGTCAAAGAGTGGGTGGTTGTAAGTCAAACAAAGCAAGGTGAGCCAACAGGTCTTCTGCCATTTTCTTGGTA
>CEUV01010117.1_pt1 | contig 22570 bp, 8 predicted proteins | sample 356401 | NCBI WGS metagenome assembly CEUV01 (sample SAMEA2622710, study PRJEB7988) | marine metagenome | isolation source: saline water (ENVO:00002010), including
GTCGAAGTCCGCACTCGATTACGAGAACGGGAAGTACACCTTCGAAGTCGTCTTGGACGTTGGCACCAGCAGCGGTACGACGGTCATCACCCACGACGACGTGTGCTGGGACCTCGACTTTGAAGACGGAGACGAGTACAACTCCAATTGGGACGCAGCGACCTGCTGAAACGGGTCACACGTCGTCCCACGGGGCCACATCGCTGGGCTCAGCGTCGGATTCAGGGCTCTGTTCTTCGATGTCCGCTTCAGCCTCTTGCTCCATCACCGACTCGTGGGTTTCCTCGGGTGATGCGACCTCTTCGAGGTAGCTCTTCCCATCCTCGTCGTCCTCATCGCCCTCATCGGTGCGCGCGGCGGCCACACGGGCGATGCCCGCAACGCCGAGCAGGAACACGAACAGGGCGATGACGATCGTCACCAGCGGTGTCTCTTCCACTTCTTCGGCGTAGGTCCAGGACACTTCGGCACCGGTCACGCCTGTGTCGCTGGTGACCAGGTCTTCGACCGCTTCAAGTGGTGTACCGCTGAGGTCGATGATGCCGCACGAAAGGACGTGTGCACCGTCGCTGCCCATCCTCCACGTGAGCGGGATGTCCATCTCACTTCCCGCGGCAAGACCACCGTAGGTGGAGAGTTGGATGTAACTCGGCGAGGTGTCCGCGGCTTCTCCGTCCACGGTGCACTCCAGCACCGGAGAGGCCGCATCCGCAGCGCCACTGTTGCGGACGGTCAACATCACGCCGAGGCTTTCGTTGACCGTGGCGGTGCGCTCCTCGACCTCGACAGCAACAACCTCGATCATGGGCAGTTCGAGGTTGACCACACTCGTTGGGGCCCATTCGGCCGGAACGGTGGTCGTGAAGGTGCCCCAACCGGTGGTGGCGGTGACGGTCATCGTGCCGTCTTCCTTGCCGTAGACGCCGTCCCCAGTGAGCCACTCCACGATCCGGGTCATCTCGCTTGAACCAAGGTCGACACCCACCTCGTCACCCATGGTTTCGGCAAAGGCGTTGGGCGATTTGGTGCCCTTGTATCCAAGGTCACTGCCGCTGACCAAGGCCCCGGGCATGTTGGTGGTGACCGTCCTGCCGCTGAGCCGTCGAATCCATGCATCGGTCCAACCGCCGGTGCCCGTGCTGTCTTCGTAGACCAAGCTTGCATCGTCCACCGCGACGACGTCTTCATCGGTGCGGCTTCCGAGGATGATCGAGCTCCGGATGCTCAGGGAGGATCCATCTTCTGCAATGATTGGGGCGCTGCCCTCCATCGTCGACCGATCGATGTTGCAGGTGCCTGCACAACGCAGGTCGGCACCACGCACCATCGAGTCCTCGATGAGCAAGGTGCCTTGCACGTCGATGCTGAAGGCGGCATCGCCCCACGTCAGCACGAGGTCGGTTCCTTCGAGGTTCCAGGCCTCATGGCGCAGCATGTTGGCCGAGGCATCGACCACTTCCACGACCTTCGGTCCGAAGGGGAAGGGATGGTTGTGGGTCACGTCAAGGGTCAGCGTGTCCATGCCGTCACCGAGGTCGACTTGGAGGCTGACTTCATCCCCGCTTGGGTCGGTCACGCTCTCACCGGTTGATGCAGTAATGGTCAACGACTCGCTTCCGTTCAACGTGGAGGACATCATCAATCGAACCGTCGCCGAACCGGTCAGGCCAGCCACGGGGAGGACAACGGTAGAAGCGCCGCCCGAGAAGGCCATGTAGGCCTCAATTTCCGAGCCGGTCAGGTTGGCATGCTTGAGGTTCAGCGTCGCACCCTCGTCCACGCGAACGACGGCGTCTTCACCGAGGGAAAGGTTGGCTTCCACCGTGAAGGTCGCTCCGTTGGCGACGGTGAAGCCATCAGCAAAGGTGGTGTCCTCGGTCAGCGTTTGGGTGGTGTCGATGACGTCTGCGTCACGGGCATCGACAGCAGCAGCCAGAGGAGCTCCGAGAAGGAGGGCCAAGAGGAGAAACGCGGTCAGCGTGCGGGACATGGGTTGCCGTGCATCGTGAGGAACATCAAGTTCCCGCCGACCCGTTCAGTACGGGACGTCCTTCCAACCGATGGCGTATCCAAGCATGTTGAACGACCGATGGAGCACGGGCGTGGCCACGAGCAAGACGAGCATTGGGGCCAGCAGGTCCGCCTCACCGTGCAGTCCCGGCAAGAGCAGCCAACCCAACACGAAGACCATCATGGCGAAAGGAAGCGTGTCAAGAAGGGGTGCTTTGGACGACACGTCCCCTTCTCGCTTCAGGCCTCGACGCCGCTTGAAGAAGGAGCCCGTCATGTCGCCAAGGAGCGAAAAGAAGCCGAGCAAACTGCCGACGATGAAGGCCCAGAGGCCACGCGAGATCGACATGTCATGGTCCAAGAGGGGGTCGACGAAGATGCCACAGGCTTCGCCGGCGTTCACGGCGCTGGCCATCAGCACCATCAGCAGTCCAGACGTCAGGCTGCCGCCCACGAGCCCGTTCCAGGTCTTCCCGTCCCCGAGCAGGCGGTTTCCGTCCCATGCGGTGCGCCCTCCGTCGATCGGCCACGGGCCGTAGCCCGTCTTCGGCAACCATTTGCCCCACATCATGGCGAAGGTGTTGACCAGAAACCCCGGGAGGAAAATCCACAACACGAGGAGGCTCATGCCCGCCAATCCGAGGCTTTCCTCACACGTTCCCCAAAGGGCCTCGTCCATGGTCCCACATCATGGCTTGGCCCATGAACCTGCCCGCGGCCAGCGTTGGGCTTATGGTCCGCAGGTCACGACATCACCGCATGGAAAAGCGCCGCGTTCTCTTGGTCGGCTCCGGTGGACGTGAACACGCGCTGGCCATGGCGTTGACGCGGGACGAGCGGGTCGAGCTTCACACCGCTCCGGGCAACCCCGGGACGGCACATCTCGGCACGAACCATCCGGTGGGCGCTGCAGACGTCGCAGGACTCTTGGCGCTGGCAGATGAACTCGAGGCACATCTCGTGGTCGTCGGTCCAGAGGCGCCTCTGTGCGATGGCCTTGCTGACGCGCTCGGGGAGCGAGCGTGTTTCGGTCCTGTGGCTGCGCATGCGGCGCTTGAGGGCTCCAAGTCCTTCGCCAAAGAAGCCATGGAGGCCGCAGGTGTACCGACGGCTGAACACGTCATCGTCCGAAGGGCAGGCGCCCTTGGCGAAGCCCTGGACCGCTTTGCAGGTGCACCATGGGTCATCAAGCAAGACGGGCTTGCCGGTGGCAAAGGCGTGCTCGTCACCGAGGACCGGGACCAAGCGGAGGCCTTCGCCCTCAGCGCCATCGCCACCGCGGGTTCCGTGGTTATCGAGGCCTTCCTCCCCGGGGAAGAAGCCAGCATGCTGGTGCTGATGGATGCCTCCGGTTACCGTTGCTTGCCCGCGAGCCAAGACCACAAGCGTGTGGGTGAGGGCGATGCCGGTCCAAACACGGGTGGCATGGGTGCGTACTGCCCAGCGCCTGTCGTGACCCCTGAGGTTCAAGCCAAAGTGGAATCGCAGATCGTCGGACCGATGCATGCGCACCTTACCGCACAGGATGTGCCCTACCGTGGCGTGCTCTACGTCGGCCTGATGATCGACCAGAAAGGCGACCCTTACGTGGTGGAGTTCAACGTTCGTTTTGGTGACCCTGAATGCCAGGTGACCATGCCGCTGCTCGGAGATCACGCGCTGGATTGGTTCACGGCCGTTGCGAACGACGACCTTGCCAGCGTGACCCATGGCCTCGAAGAGAGCGCGCTGCTGACGGTGGTGCTCGCGAGCGAGGGCTACCCATCGAGCGCGGTGACCGGACGCAGCATCGAAGGACTGGACGTGGCTGAAGCCACTCAGTCTGGGCATGGTCGTGCATGGGTCAACATGGCCGGCGTGAAATTGGACGCAGATGGCACGCCCATCTCCAGCGGTGGGCGGGTGCTCAGCGTGACCGGCATGAGCGGCAGCCTTCAAGAGGCGGCCAACTTGGCCTACGCACGCCTTTCAGACCTCGCGCTGGAGGGCGCCCATCACCGCCGTGACATCGGCGCGCGAGCGGGTGTTCAGCATCCGGAGTTGAATTGAACACTCGCTCGGGTGACTGCGGCCCCGTATCGGGCCGAACCGGTTATAACGACACCATAGGTCGCGAAGTTGCTCCAGCCATGCTGTTGCACGTAGAGAGGGATACCCCATGACCACCACGAACGAGACGACCGCGTCGTCAAAGACGTCACTCGGCCTGCTTCTTGCGCCGATTGCCGTCCTTTTGGCGATGCTTACCGACCAAATCGGAGGCTTCGGCCTCGGATTCGAGAACGACCTGTACCCGCTGCTCATTGTGGCCGCGGGTGCGATGCTTGGCCGCGTGCCGAGCCTCCTCGCCGAGCGCGAGGTCCTTCCTGCGTCGACGTCCACCCTCTCTCTCGGGACGATCCTCGCAGGCGCGGCCCTCGGCTTCCTCGCCGTCCCAGCCGTTGGCGGCAGTGCCTTCGTTGGCCTGTTGTTTGCGATCAACCTCATCGGCACCCACGTGTTGGTGAGCGGTGAGCGCGCAGAATGGGCGACCGTCCTCACGTTCTCCAGCGTGGGTTTGCTGCTCGGCATGGTCGCAGCCGCGACGGCCGGTGACAGCGGCCTCGTGACGAAGGAATACACCTTCGAAGGCCAAACCGCGCCGACGCTGAACGAATACCGCGAGGCCCTCGCCTTTGTGTTCTTCAACGTCTGGATCATGTTCAGCGTGCTCGGCGCGCTGGTTGCCGTCCTTGCCCGCGACGCGATTGACGAGCCCGGCAAGGGCTGGTTCGGGCACCTGTCGGAGTTCGACGGACCTTGGGACCGCAACAGCTTGCCCCTTCAGGTCGGACTGCTTGCATGGGTCACCGCTCACGCTCTGACCTTGTATCAGTTCAACCAAGTGGCGCTCTACGACCGATTGGCCTTGACCGGCGTTGAAGGCTACATGGGCCACTTTTCTGTTTGGGCCGCGGTCCTGACCGGCTTCGTCGCCCTTGCGGTGGCCAGCATGGTCGCCGAGCGCTGGTACACCCGTGCCATGGCCCTCGGTTCGATGTGGGTCTACTACCTCGTCGCCGCCGCCTACGAAATGGGCATGTGGGGCGATGTCGAAAACGAGAGCTCCATGGCTCCTGTGGTGTGGTTTGGTGTGACCTTCTTCATCGGACTCGCCATCTATTCCATCTCCACGAACAAGTCGTGGGGCGGGTGGAGCAACCGCTCTGATGACGCGCCGAGTGGCGCTCGAACCTTCTGGTCAGCCCACTGGTCGCAGGTCATGATCGCCGCGGCCTTCATCATGGCCTTCGCGGTCCGCACCCAGTGGTACGTCATCCCCGCCATGAACGGCTACGGGACCGGCGATTGGGACCTCACCGGCGGTTCTGACCCGTGGTACATGAAGCGCGTCGTCGACTACATCATGATGCAGAACGCGCACCTCGTCTTTGACGCGGACCGCTTCTATCCGTTGGGCGGCATCAACCCACGTCCGCCCTTGTTCGTGTGGTCCATCGCCCTGCTCGCCATGGTGCTGGAGCCCTTCCTCGCCACCCCCGAGGACGCCGTCTGGTGGGCGATGGTCTCCATCCCCGCCATCTTTGGCGCGCTGACGGTCTTCCCTGTCGCGGCCATTGCACGCGATCACGTCAGCAAGCCTGCTGCGGTCATCGCTGCATGGCTCATCGCCATGATGCCCGGTCACATTTCCCGTTCGACCTGGGCCAACGCGGACCACGACGCCTTCGTGATGTTCTTCATGGCGCTCGGCTTCATGTGGTTCCTTCGAGCCATGGCCGCGGGCGGTGACGAACGCCTCACGCGGACCACCGACGCCCGCCCGTCCACCGTGCTCCGAGCCTTCGGAGACGTGGCCACTCACCGCCGCTTCGCCGTGGTCAACGCGGCCTTGGCCGGTGTCGCCTTCGGCGTGGTCGCCCTCGGTTGGAAGGGTTTCGTGGTCGCGCCTTCGATCCTCTTCGTGGGCTACGTCTACATCGTCGCGACCAACATGTTCCGCAACAAGGACAGCACCACGCTCAACATGCTGATGCTGACCATGCTGGGCACGACGCTGCTCCTGGCCATGCCGTTCTATGCCTACCCGGGCATGGACTTGGTCTTCAGCGGCACGGGCCTGCAGCCCCTGCTGTTCGTGCTCGGCTTTACCATGGCCATCGCCTATGTGACGACCGGATTCCGTGACAAGCCGTGGCTGCTCGTTCTGGGTTCCCTCACCGGCGCTGCCGTGGCCTTTGTGGCCATCATTTGGCTGCTCCAATTCTTTGAGCAATCCAACGCGTTCAACGTCTTGTTCACCGGTGCAGGCTACTTCACCAAGACCAAGATTTTCGGCACGGTTGCAGAAGCCAACGCGCCTGACCGTGGGATGCTCTTCGCTTCCTTCGGCCCGATCGTGTTCATCCTCGCGCTCAGCATGGGCATCATCGCCCTCTGGCGAGGCACCCGGCAACGCCGCCACGAGCACGTCTTCATGGCCACGTGGATCCTTTTGGCCATCTTCATGTCGTGGACCGCTGCGCGTTTCATCTTCAACGCCACACCGGCCATGGCCGTGCTCGGCGCTTGGGGTGCGGTGGGTCTGTGGAGCTGGTCCGGCACCAAGGAAATGACGCGCAAAATGCGTCGCATGGGCGTCCGAACACCGGCCGATCGTATTGCCTCGGCGCGCAAGGCCGTGTGGCGCACGCCACAATTCAGCGCGATCATGCTCGTCATGATCATGCTCGGCGGCCAGCACATGACCTACGGACTTGACGCCGGTATTCCCGGTACCTCGCCCGCTGAGGACGACATCGACGAGACGCTCTACAACGTCGTCCCCGACGTGCTCCGTTGGGACGTGGCTGGATTCTCCTTCCTGAACCCCACCGCGTACGCCGACGGCGGCATGCGGTACCTCGGTGCCTTTGGCAGCAGTTTCAACCAGCAAGGATGGAACGATGCATACGCCTGGCTTGCGGCTCAGGACGCCGACGAACCCTACTCTGAGAAGCCAGCGTTCGTCTCGTGGTGGGACTACGGTTTCCAGGCCCTGACGTCGGGCGATCACCCCTCCGTCTCGGACAACTTCCAGTCGGGCATCCCGGCCACTGGGAACATGCTGCTGGCCCGCGGCGAAGCCGATTTGGCCGCCATGTGGTTCTGGCAGCTTGCTGAAGGTGACCGAACCTACGCGGCTGAGCACGGCTACGACTCAAAATTCACCCCGCCATTTGATGCGGTCCTGCAGGACCACCTCAGCGACGCACAATACGCCGCACTGCTTGACATCAACGACGGCACGGAATTCCGTGACGAGACCCGGGTCATCGACGGTCAAGAGCGAGAGGTGAGCCTCCCCATTGAGGTCTTGGACGCCGCGTTCCGCGTGACGCAAACCAACCGGGACACCATCATGACCGAAGGTCACAAGCTCAACGACGACGGCACCACCAGCGACGACGTGCGATGGCGCCTCTGGAAGGACGGCGAGATCCTCGCCTGTGCCGAGAGCCTCGCCAGTTCGTGTGACGGTGCGGACTTCCTGTCGCAGGAAGACGCCAACCGTACGTTCAACAACAACGTTCGATTGACCTCGGACACCACCTTCGAAGTGACCCACTACGTGTTTGGCGACTACTGGTACACTGCCGACCTTGCCGAGGAGTTCAACTCGGTCTCGACGCACATTCACCGTTCCAACGCCCGTCTGGCCATGACCGTCCAACTCTTGGTCAACGGACTGACAGAAGCACAGGTCATGGACCTCTACACCGACATCATCGGTTTGGAGGGCGCCTATTCGGTGCAGGACTACCACGGTGCTCCTGGGGAAACGGTTGAGCGTGACCACGAGATCCGCTACTTCGCGGTCGACAACCGCCTCTACCCACGCGCTGGCCGTTACACGGCCGACGCCCAATACAACGCGGGGCAACCCATGGGCATCTTCGCCGCTCCAACCATCCTGTCCGGTCAGGACCCGACCACCTTCATGACGGAGGTGTACGAGACTCAGCGCGGTGCCTTCACCGACGAAATGACGCGTGAAGAGGTCGACGAAGCCATCCGGCAAGACGTGCTCAATCAGCAGGCCGGTGCGGAAATTGACCCTGTGCAGATCATCGACGTTCGGGCCGACCACACGGCTCAATTCTTTGACACCATGGTGGCCCGAACCTACGTCGGCTACGGTGCATCCACGCTTGGCGTGGACAGCGACGGCTCCAACCCGCAGCCTGCGCAGCACTTTGGCCAGAGCGGCTCGCCTGGCACCTTCATGGCACAAGCTCTGCCGCTTCCTGGCGCGATGATGAACCACTTCGTCCTCGCGAACTACAACGATGACGACAACGCGGAGAACGGCTACGGACAAGCCAACTCCATGGTCAAGATCCTGAAGTTCTACCCCGGCGCTGAAATGACCGGCCAGGTGACCTTTGCCGACGACGGACAGCCCCTCGAGAACGTGCGGCTCCTCGTCGAGCGCGACGCTTTCTCTGGCGAATCCGGCGAAGACCTCGACGCAGACACCTATTGGATCCCCATCGGCTTCGTGGACACCGACGAAGAAGGACGCTATTCCTTCCTTGCTCCAGCAGGCCACATTCGCGTGAGCGCCTTCATCGGCGAGTACGACCCCTCTTCGGCCCGCAATGCGATTCAGGACGGCTCCTTCACCGAGAACCTCGGTGACGTCCTGACCGAATACAACGAGGACCGCACCGTCAACGAGATCACCGCCGTCCTCGGCGAGGTCGCCAACATGACCTGGGTGGGTGAAACTCACCTCAACGTCAGCGCTGACGAAGCCAACCGTGTGAAGGCGCTCGACCGCACGGCGGACCTTGCCGTGGCCTCGAGCGGTGTGAGCGGTATCGTGACGTGGACCGGCGACGAATCCTTCGCCGGCGAGCCGCTTGTTGATACGACCTTCATCCTGCGCGACATTTGGTCCTACACCGACAACCACACCGTGGTGACCAACAACGGTTCCTTCACCACCGAAGAAACCCGCATCCTTCAGGGAACGGGTGAGGTGACCTTCACCGAGGACGGGACCTTCGAGTCTGACGGCGTTGCGGTGGCGCGCGAGTTCACGGGCACCTACACCCGTCAGCTGAACGGCGACCGCATCCACACCGCCAACGGCACGTGGACCGGCCGAGGCATCATCGAGGGCTGGGTCAGCGAAGACGACCTCGCCAACGTCTCCGACTGTCTTGACAACAACGCCATGACGCCGGAGAACACATCGGTGTGCACCATGACCGGTGCCGAAAACGCGAGCAAGTACCTGTTTGAGGGAACCGTGACGGCCAGCGGCCGTGTGGAGACCCTCTCGCCGACCGTCGTCGTTCGAGACGTGCAAGGTCAGACCTTCGAGGGCGCTGGCGTCTTCGAGGGCGTTGGGACCCTCAACGGAACGGGCCTCTTCGCCGGTCAAGGCGACTTCTCCGGACCGATGGTTCAGCCAGGTTCCTTCTACAAGACTGGCCTCCTGCCCGGTGTCTACAACATGTTTGCCGTGCTCCCGAACGGCCGCCAGGTCCTCTTGCCGGACCCCGTGACGGTCGGTGTCGAAGCCTCGTATGATGTTGAGATGACCATGCCTGGAGCCGTGTTTGCCGATGTTCTGGAGGACATGGAAGGCAACGTTCTGCCTGACACGATCATCGAGTTGGTGGACACCGTCCTTGGACTGGACGAAGCCGTGACCATCGTCACCGACGAAAACGGCAGCTTCAGCCAAGGTCCGATTCCGTCTGGTGAGTACTACTACCGTGTGGACATCGACCATGACGGCTGGTACGAAATCAACGCGACGTTCAGCGTTCAGGACGAGCCTGAGAACATCACGTTGGCTTACCCTGTGCCGCCGATGACCGACGTCACGATTCAGCTCGAGGCGCCCTTTGGCAGCGACGGCCAGCCCACGGTTGACGTCGCCGACCGCACGGTGACGCTGACCAACAACATGCCCGATTCCGGCCTCGAACCGTACGTGGCCGTGAGCGACGAGAACGGCGTCCTGTACGCCGAAGTCCCCATGGGCAGCTACACCATCTCAGACGACGCTGACGAGGAGCACCTGCTCCTTGCCCTGCTCGACGTCGAGGAAGACGACATCACGACGACCCTGACGTACGCGGCTTCGACCTGGCTGAACGGCTCGGTGGACGCGCCGTTCGGCGCCGACAACGGGTACGATGCTTGGCTCGAGACCGAGGAGCGACCGACCGAGGCCGCCACCCAAGTCGACGTGGTCGCAAGGGGCGCGGGTGACCTGACCTTCACCGCGAACACCGGCGACGACGGCCTGTTCTCGATGCGTGTTCCGGTCGACGAGAGTTACTCGCTGACGATGACCAAGACCACCGTCAACTACGGGTACGGGACGGTCGTGACCGTCACCGAGGGCATGGATGACCTGAGCATCGTGCTCGAGCCGATCGAGTTCATCTCTGGCGCACTCTACCACATCGACAACAGCACCTTCTGGAACGACGCCATCCCCGGATGGATGCCCGTTGAGATGACGGCCACCAGCACCGACGGTGTCGTGTGGGAATCCGTCTCGAACACGGACGGCGGCTTTGTCTTCAACCTCCCCGCTGGAACCTACGACATCAGCGTCGTGGAGGACGTCCTGTACAACGCGACGTCCGACGAGGACGTGGTGGTCGTTCGCAACCCAGAGTTTGTGCTGGAACCCGCAAGCCTCTACCTCAACCCCGGCGGTCACGCCATGACCTTCCATGTCTTCCAAGACGCGGCCGGGGACGGCAACGCCTCCAACGGCAGCACGGTCACCCCAGCGTTCTCCCTCGTTCCAAGCACGGAACACGGTGCATTGCTCAACGTGACCGCAGACATGTACGCTGCAAACGGCACGCTGACGCTGGACATGCCCATCGGCACTTACACCATCGAGTTTGCCGAGCAGGATGCGGCCTCTGAGAACGCGAGTGAGTACGCCTTGGTGCCCGCCTCCCCGCTCTCTGCCATTGTGATTGGCATCCCTGAACCGATCGAGACCATCGACGTCGGATTGGTGGACGAGTGGCGCATGAACGGCACGGTCTCCGATGCAAACGGTTCCGCCCTCCGCCCACAAGGCGACAGCGTGTTGCTCGTGTCCACGGACGGCGAGGATTACCGCAACGTTGCTGTGGATGAGAACGGTACCTTCGCGGACTACGTGCCAAGCGGCGATTGGATCGCCGTGATTGGCGCGTTCGAAGGTGAGGACGCCACGGAAATCCTCCGGCAGGCCCTGACCGTGAGCGAGAACAGTGCACGCACCGACGTGTCCTTGGCCACCGTTGAAGCGGCCGATGTGAGCCTTCACCTCCGTGAAGCGCTCAGTGAGAACAACTTGTCCGGCTTCCGCATGACCTTGGTGTCCGCGGACGGTCTCGGCAACGTGTCCTTGGACCTGACCGATGAAGACGGCCAGGTTGCTGAACCAATGATGCCCGGCACGTGGTCGGTGCATATGGAGCGAGAGGACGTTCAGGACCGTTGGACCCTCGACACCAGCGCGACGCCGTTTACCCTTGCAGCAGGTGAGGAAGTGAACATCACGGACCTTTACGCCGACCACGACGTCGAAATCGGTGGTCGCCTCTACTGGGACCTTGACAACGACGACACCCCCGATGCCAACGAAGGCGTCGAGGGCGTGCTCATGAACGTCACGAGCCTCGACGGGACGACGTTCATCTCGAACGTGACCTCCGATGAGAACGGTGTCTGGCAACTCTTCGTGCCCGTCCGCACGTCCTACGTGGTGGAAGGCAGCAAGCTGGGCTTTGCCGATGTCGCTTACGATCTCGACGGCAACGGTCTGTACGTGGTGAACGACAGCGCGATGTCCGAGGACCTCGAAGTGTCCGTGGGCCTTGTTGACGTCAGCGGAGCCATCACGGACGCCGTGGATGCGACCCGCCTTGACGGCGCATCGGTCGTGCTCCAGCCCGCTTCAGGCCTGGCACGCGATGCGGTAACGGTGGACAGCACCTCCTTTGACGGCACCACCCTGACGTGGGACGCTCAGGTTGAGCCCGGTGCATGGGTCGTCATCGTTCGAGAAGCCAACCCCGGTGAGAACAACGGCGCCGTCGCCATCGGTCTGCTTGACGCCAGCGTCGGCTCCGGCGGTCACTTGGACCAGACCATGGTGCTTGGTGGCTACGTCGACCTGCAAACCTCGTGGACGGCCATCGACTTGATCCAGCACCACCTTGGCAGCGCCTCGGCCGGTGCCTCGATGATCAGCGAAGGACCGACCGTGACCGTGGAACTTGACGACGACGTGTCATGGGACATCACGGTGAACGACGACGGTGCGCTGAGCATGTTGGTGCCCTCGGGTCGTGTCTCCTTCTCTGCAGACATGGTCACCGTGCAGCACGAACTCGAACTCAACATGAGCTACGAAGGCAGCAACTTCACCACCGTATCAGCCGACCGGCAGCAGATGTTCCTCATCCTCGACCGTCGTGCTGACCGCGACCTCGTGGTCGAAGTGGGCACCGTCGACGCCGATACCGTCGAGTCCTACACGGACGATGCGGGCGGTGTGGACATCCAGGCCAAGCAAGACGGTGACTACGAGCACACCGCCGTTGAGCTCACGGTTGACGTGACCTACGACGGTACGGAGTACGAGGACGTCTACACCGCAAGCGGCAACGCGGGCAACGCTCCCGATGCTTCCGATTGGAGCGTCGAGTTCTGGAACGACACTGAAGAAGCGTGGCAATCCACGCTTGAGGTCCGTCTTGGCATCGGTGAAGACGCGTCCACGGACGACGTGCCCATGTCGGCCACGCTGAAGGTGCGCATCACGCTCCCTGACCAGAACACCTCCCTGTCGCTGCAGAACGGCCACAGCGTGAACGTCATGCTGACGGCAGAGACCGGTGAATTCACCGAGCGTTCGATGACCGTTCGCGTGCCGGTCATCCGCGGCTTCGACGTCGAAGCCGTCGACGAACGTGTGGGCATTGGCAGCGATGACGTGCAAACCCTGACGACGACATTGACCAACAACGGAAACGGTGACGCGACGTTCACCTTCGAAGTCGTTGAGAACTACGACGCGACCCTGTGGGAGATCACGCCAGCCTCCAGCACCATCACCGTGGCGGCCGGAGACACGCGTACCCAAGCCTTCAACGTCCGCTCCGACGCGAGCTTCACCACCGGTGAACTGGAAGTGACCATCGGGGTCACAGAAGTCGGCGGAAGCAGCACCAGCCTGCAGATGACCGTGGTCAACGCGGCCATCGTCCTCAGCGTCGACCAGGACCTGGCGGTGCAAGAATCGGACAACACCGCTGAGCAAGAATCGACGATTGTGGTCATCCCCGTCACCAACAGCGGTGAGCGCGATGCGGAGAATTCCGTCATCGTCTACGCTCGTCAGCAAGGTGAGGGCCTTGACTACCAGCAGGTGACGTTGTCCGTGCCCGGCGGTGAAACCGTCAACGCGGAGTTCGATGTTGGGTCCATGACCAACGGCAACAAGCGGTTTGAGTTCTACCTCGAAGTGACGGGCGATGATGCTGAGTTTGCCACCATCGAGGCCGATTCCGACGGAACAGGAGACGATCCAATCGACTTCCAAATCCGTTTCAACATCGAAACCAACACGGACAACACCGGGGTGGGACAGACCGTCCTTGCGCTGATTGTGATTGCGTTTGTCGGTCTCGTCGTGTGGGGCGGTCTCAGCCTCTCTCGCTCTGGAAGCCGTCGGTTCTGACCTCCAACAGGCCTTCAAATGCGGAGGTCGTGTCATAGCAGCCGTGAGGCCGTCAGCCCTGGATGGGATGGAGTTCCTCCCCGAACCTGGGGAGCCACGCATCCTGACCGCTGTGGATCCCTCAGCGGTCCAGCACGAAGCCGCATGGCGTTCGGAAGTCATGGGTTGGGCGCCGAGTGTCGTATCCGCCGTTCCTCACCGTCGGCGACGCGTGGCCCGTTCTTCACTCGGCCTTGTGGTGTTGCTTGTCATGGTCGGATTGATCGCAAGCCAGGGCTGGTTCCTCGTGGAGATTCCGCTCGGGGACTCCGAGTGGGCGTTCGACAACACCGGCTTGCGGGACCTCTCGGACGAGGGACTGGACGGCGCGGGGGTTCGTCTCTGCGTGGTGGACACCGGGATCGATGCTTCGCATTCGGCCTTTGACGGCCAAGAGGTGGTGTTTCGGGATTTCGTTGGGGGCTCAATCGAACCTCTGGATCGCGGCGCCACCGCTCACGGTACGATGATGGTCGGGTTGCTCGTTGCAGACGGCCATCAGCAGGGTGCGGCCCAAGGAATCACCCTCGGCGTCGCAGCAGCCCTCGCTGGCGACAGCGACGGAGAAAACACCGGTGACGACGCCATCGTTGCAGAAGCCATCGACTGGTGCCGCACGGGCTTCGATGCTGACCTCATTTCGCTTTCGTTAGGCGGTGAGCGCATGGAAGGCCAGCGCGATGTGGTGGTTTCCTCGGTTCGTCGTGCACTGGACGCAGGCGTCTTTGTCGTCGCAGCAGCGGGCAACGACGGCGGTGCAGACGACGATGGGAAGGTGGCCTCGCCCGCCTTCCTGCCGCGCGTCATCGCCGTGGGAGCCACCGATGAAACAGGGGCCGTGTGGGAGAATTCCTCTCGTGGCGACGGGACAGGCGAGCATCCGCACCGAAAGCCCGAGGTCACGGCGCCCGGCGTCAACGTCATCTCAACAGGGGCGGATGACGCATGGTTCACCTCCAGTGGCACCTCGGTGTCGACGGTGCTGGTCAGCGCCGCGCTTGCCATGATCCTCGAGGCTCACCCTGAACTCAAGGTGGACGACGATCGATGCGTGATTCACCTCAAACATGCGCTGAGGGATTCGCTTGGAACGTCGCATTCCCCGACGGCCGGCTATGGCGAATTGGACGCCATGGCGTGGTTCAACGCGGTCGATTCGAGCTGTCCAGAAGCCCCCTGAGGGCGAAATTTCGTGATACAATAAGGTATTTCTTGACACAAAACGGGGCACAAAACGGCCCACAGCGTTATATGTCGTCCGAATCAGCAAAGCATGGTGGATACCATGTCTGGACGCCGACCCCTGAGCAGCATTTCACTCGTCACCCTCCTTCTCATGTCCCTCATGGTGGGCATGGTGACGGTCCCGACCGTTTCTGCCAACAACGAGACCAAGAACGGCGTTGTGGCTGGAACGGAAACATGGTCCGGCACGCACACCTTGACCGGTGACGTCGAGGTCGCGGAAGGTGCCAAGCTGATCATCAACGCCGGCACGACCGTGAACGTGCCTGCTGGTGTGTTCATCAACGTCAAAGGCGCCATCTGCGCGGGTGATGCGGCGTGCGGTGCAACCCAAGGGAGCCAGAGCTCTCCGGTGCGATTCTTGTGGGGTACGCCCTCCAACTGGTCCCAGGAAGGCCGCTGCTATTTCCCGAACTCCCAAGTGCCCTTGTACAACACGGACGCCGCCTGTGGCGGTGGCGTGATCGTCCGCGACACCATTGACGAGGCGATCACCAGCTTCAACTTCGTCCACTTCGAGAAGGCCTATGGGTTCCCAATCTACTCTGCGAACGCACAGAAGTACCTCTTTGGAGCGCTCATCTTTGACGGTTCGAACGTGAACGCAAACGGCCTCTCGTTCTCCGACATCAACACGAGCAACGTCATCGCCGTCAACGCGGCCTCACCCATCATCACAGACTCCGAGTTCTCCTTGGGCATCGACGAACAATCCTACAAGGCTGCGGCCATCCAAGCGTATGGTGCAGGTCTTGGCATCCTTTCGACCATGGAAGTGCGCAGCTCTTCGTTCACCGGTGACACGGAGGCCCAGTGCGGGAACCAGGGCGGCGGCTTTTCGATGATTTACACCGAGGATTCCTACATCCGACTGGACAACCTGGACATTGCCGACAACGCCTACGGTGTCTTCATGCGGGGCACCTCGGGATGGATGACGAACTCCACCGTTGAGACCCTCTGCAACGCCATCGACACCAACTCGTTCAAGCAGACCGGTGACATTGAGCACACCCTGTACATCGACAACAACGTCATCACGACCGGTGAGGGTGCCGGCATCACCGCCTACGACGGTGCGCGCGTCTCAGCGACGGGCAACACCATCTCAGGTGCCAGCAGCGGTTCCGGCTTTGGCATCCGTTCGTCCATCGTTGAGATCTACAACAACGACATCGGTCCAATCGAGGGATACAACGGCTTGTGGATTTACGGTTCATCCGACGTCATCGCAGAGAACAACACCATCCACGACACCACCTTCGAACCTGTGGTGCTTGGCGAGTACCACTACAAGGACCAAGGCTGGAGCGTCCCCGCCCCAAGCGCCAACCGGATGTATTTCGCAAACAACATCATCGAGAACAACTCCGGGACCTGCAACTCCAACTACATGTACGGGGGAGACTTTGCTTGCCCCGCCATTCACGTGTTCATGGCCAGCGCCACCATCGAAAACAACCGCGTCGCCAACAACATGGGCGATGCCCTGCGCGTGAACGGTGGCATCGTCAACGTCCAAGACAACGACATGGAAACCGGGGACTTCGCGGTCCGCATCTTCCAGTTCGACGACAATTACGGCAACAAGTACGGGTCGATTGGGTACTTCTCAGGCAACACGTGGAACAACGCGACGCAGGTCTACAACGTCACCGAGTCTCGGATCACGGTGCAGTCTGAGTACATCCCCGACGTGGCGTCGGGCTACCCCGTCATGCTGGCCTGGGAGGGTGCAGAGTGCCCCTACGTGACCGACGAGTGCCTGCAACTGCCCGTGTCGGCTGAATTGCCCCCACGCGACATGCCCTTGGCCATCGAGCTGGTGTCCAACTCCACGGTGTTCTCGTACGCCGATCTCCAGAACTTCGACACGTCGAAGATCTTCGTTCAGAACCAAAACTCCGAGTGGGGCACGCAGGTTCGACAAGGTGAATTGGTCCGGTACCAGGTCAAGGCAGCAGGTTCGAACGTGGCCGACGCCACCGTGGTCATCCGCGATTCTGTGGGCCTGCCCCTCTACGAACTGGAAACCGATGCCTTCGGCTTCACCGACTTTGTCTCGCTGCCCAGCGATTTCCTCATCGATCGCAACTGGAACCACGTCGTCGGTGACACGGCCGTTGACGTCCCCGGGACGCCAGAAGTCGAAGCCATCGACGAAAACTCCTGTGCGGACGGCTACGACAACGACGGCGATACGAAGGTCGACACGGCAGACGAGGATTGTGCCAACGGCCGTGAACAGGCCTTCTACACGGTCGAGGCCTACAAGTTCGGCAAGGGCGAGAAGACCTTCTCGTTCACGTTGACCGGCGGGATTGACGACATCATCAACCTCGACAACTTGCGGCCGAGCGTCGTGGTGGACCAACTTGACGGTTCGTCGTTTGCCACCACGGTCACCTTGACGGGAGCCGCATGGGACGGCATCGCCGGAAGCGGCAGTCCCGGCGAATACGCACTGGATCAAATCGCCTACGAGAAGCAATTCGGCATCGTGAAGCGCGTCGAGGTTCAGCCGCCCGGCAGCCAATCCTGGTATTCCGCAACCGACACTTCTGGGGCGAACGGCGAAATCACCCGCGACAACCACCCGTTCAAGACCTGGTCCTTCGAATGGGACCTCTCCGGTCACCCCGAGGGTGAGAGCGACGTGACCTTCCGCGTTCGCGCCTTTGACGGGCTGGACACTTCCCCGCAAGAGACCCGGAAGTACAAGCTCAACCTCGTGCCTCCAACCCTCATCCTCAACGAACCGCTGGACGGTTCCACCCATAGGAACGGCAAGGTGCTCTTCACCGGAACCGCCTCCGACCCTTACGTGGGCGTTCAGGGTTCGGACATCCAGCAGATCTGGTTCAACATCACCGGTCCCAACGATTACTTCTCGCACCTCTACACCCAGGGCCAGACCGCTTGGGAATACCAGTGGAACTTCGAAGACCTGCCCAGCGGTGAGTACACCTTCGAGGTCTGGGCCGCGGATTCCGACTTCTGCATCGACTGGCCTGACGGCTGCAACGTGGAGCGTCGCACCCTCATCATCGAGAACGACAACACACCACCCTTCGTGACCGTCGACGCCTACACGGCCGATGGTGAGTTGGTGATCGACGGCGGCATCCTCCGCGCCAGCGAGGACTCCTACCTCCAAGGTGGTGCGTTGGACAACGACGGCCAGGTGACCCGTGTTGAAGTGCAAGTCCTGGACCTTGCGTCAAGCATCCTGATGTCCGATGAGGAACTCATCGTCACGCAATTCCTTTCCAACGGCGCATGGCAGGTGACGTGGGACACTTCGGACTACATCCACGACCAGCAGTACGAGATCATCGTGCGTGCCTACGACGGCGAGGATTACTCCGATGAAGTGCGCCGGCGCATCCGGATCGATAACCCGGTGGACCGCGAAAACAACGCACCGACCTTCAACGGGCTCGAATGGCCGCAGACGTTGACCATCTTCTGCGACAAGAACTCGAACAGCATCGACCGCTGTGGCGCCGGCGAGAGCATCGACCTTGCGGCGTTCTTCAGTGACGCGGACGTGGATTCGACCTTCCTCATCTACGACGTCTTTGACGACCCTGCCACCTTCGAGGACGACGACTACCCTGCGTACATCACCATCAACTCGCGTGGTGTGGCCACCTACAATCCGATGGACGGCATGGCTCAAACCACGACCGAAATCAGCGAATGGTCGCTCGAACAAGTGATGTTTGAGGCCCAGGACGAATACGGCTCCGTGGCCTATTCCTTCCGCGTGAACTTCCTCGTCCGTGCCGTCGAGTTCGACGTGCAGAAGATCAGCAACGAAGAATACCTCGACACCGACGTGCCCGCGACCTTCTCAGGAACCGGTCTTCCCGGATCGACGGTTTCGGTGCGCACTGAAGCCGGTGGTATCCGCTTGAACTCCACGCGCGTGCTCTCGGACGGCACGTGGACCATGGACGTCACGTTGACGCAGCTCAACAGCGACCAGGCCACGCAGATTTACTTCGAAATGGACGGTCAAGACAGCAGCTCGCAGTACACCATCACGCCCGCTTCCGCGGCTCAAGGCGGTCTCTCGATGATCTGGATCATCGTGGGTGCCCTGTTGGCCGTGGTGGTCCTCGCTGGTGTCGTCTTGACCTTCTTCGTGGAATACGAGGAGTTCGAGGAAGAAGCCGATGCCGCAACGGCACAGGTGGAGGAAGACCCCTACGCGTGGGCCAAGAAGGCGGCGCCTGAGATTCCCGCCCAGCAGGCGGCTCAAGCAGCAGCGCCCGCAGCGAGTTCCCAACACCCAGGTTGGCTTTGGGATGCGGCAACGAATCAGTGGGTCCCGGACCCCGATTACGTGCCGTCCACCGAGTGAGGGCGAACCTTGAGCGGCAATCCGAAGCCGGGGGTGCAGGAGCGCATCCTGCTCCACCTGAGGGACTACGTGGACTACAAGTCGAGCGTTGAAGTGCCCTTCGCGCTGTCGCAAATGGGCATCGCCAACGCCGTGGCCATCGCTCGGTCAAACGTTCCTCGTGCCATCGCTTCGCTCAAGGATTCTGGGCTGCTGGTCGAGCGGCAGGCGCACGTGTCCGGCGTGGCCAGAAAGCGCAAGGCGTACTTTCTGACCGATGGTGGCATCACCACCGCCGAGGAGACGTGGCAGCGTCTGCGTGAACACCCCGTGCATTGCCTCCTCGAGGACGGCTCATCGAAGCGCAGCGACCTCGGATCTGTGCACGAAGTGCTCCCCTTCCCCATGCGTCCGGTGGACGTCATCCGCTACATGGACGACAACGGGGTGTTGGACGTCCGCGGACTCTCGCCGGATCTGGTGGACCGCGACCTCTCCAAGCACGTGGAAAAGCAGTTGGTCACGTCGTTGGCTGACCTTCCGCGCGTCAGGAAATTCTACGGTCGCGAGCGCGAACTGGATCACATCGTCAGCCTGCTTGATGCACGGGCCACGACCCTCCTTGTTCCCGGGATTGCCGGAATCGGCAAGACCACCGTGGCTGGGAAGTTGGTCGAGCGCTTCACACATCGTCGGAACATCCTCTACCACCGTTGTCAGGACTGGGAAAGCGCGCGTGCCTGCTTGGAATCCGTGGCCGAGTGGTTGGCGAACATGGGGGATGCCTCGTTCTCCGATTACCTTGCTGCGACCCCGGTGCCGCAGCCTTCCGACGCTGCCCGGCTCATTGCTGATGCCCTCTCAGGTACACCGTCGTTGCTGATCATGGACGACTACCACAAGGTCTCCGACGCGGTGCTCCACCAAACCGTCCAAGCATTGGCCCTCAACCTCATCGAAGCGGAAGATTTGGTCGGTTTGGTGCTGTTCTCTCGTTCCTTCAAACCCGTCGTGGCTGCGAAGGACGCAGAAGGAAGGATTTCCAGTTTCGTGTTGCCGCTTGACGGGCTTGATCCCGATGCCACGCGACAGCTGCTCAGCAGTTTCGAGGACCTCTCTGATGAACAGTGGCTCCACATCCACGGCTTGTCACGAGGGCATCCGTTGGTGCTTGAATTGATCAACCGCGGGGCATCAGCGGGCGCATACCACGAGTCGCTTGAGGCCTATGTGTCGGTGGAGATTTTCTCCAAGCTTAGCGCGGAGGAAAAGCGCGTTCTCTCCGCCTTGTCCGTGTTTAGGGAATCCGTGTCGCTTGACGCCCTCGGTCAGCAGGACCTTGATCTCGACGTGCTTGACTCTCTGGTCGATCAGGGCCTGGCTCGGCAGGCGGACAGCAACACGTTTGACGTGCACGATCTCATCCGCGAATTCCTTCTGCGAAGCCTCGACGAGCAGCAGCGTCAGGACCTTCACCGTCGCTGCATCGCGTGGTACGCCGAGCACCACGCCACCGCCGAACAACTCGTGGAGTACATTCACCACCTCATCGCGTGCGATGAAATCGAGGATGCGGTCAACTTGTTGACCAACGAGGGTCGTGGGTTGGTCAGCAAGGGGCACATGGAAGTCCTCACTCTGCTCGAACGCGTTCCCTTCGAGAACCTCGCAGACTCGGATGGCGCAAGGTTGCACCAACTCTCTGGCGAAGTCTTGGCGCTCCAAGGACGGCTCGAGGATGCGCATCTTGCGCTGGCCTCCGCGCTGGAGGGTGCACTCAACGCCAAGGACAGGCGCACGGCATCGGAAGTCCGCTCCACCTTGGCGGACGTCGCGCTGAAGCAAGGTCGCCCGGACGAGGCCCTCGATCTCCACAGAGAGGCGCTCGAGGGTTTCATTGCCATGGAAGACGAGCAAGGCGCCACCCGGACCTACAACAACATGGGCTACCTCTTGCGCAGGAAAAACGACCAGAAGGCAGCACTCGAAGCGTATGCACAGGTCGAGACCATCCTCTCGACCACGTCATCTCCCGACGAATTGGTCGGCTCACGCATCAGTCTGGCTCGGGCCTTTCTCGATCTTGGTGAAGTTGACCGAGCGCGTGATCACGCCATCACTGCGTTTGAGCGCACGGACGGTGGCGAGGAGCGCATGCTCCACGCTCGCGCCCAGGCGGTTCTCGGCCGCTACTATGCCAAGATGAAGGACACCGAACTGGCCTTGCACCATTACTCGAGCGCCGTCGAAGCGCTTGCACAAGGCGGCGATGTTCTGGCGACCGTGGAAATCAGCATCCTCCTTGGAGAAGTGCACGAAGACGGTGGGCGCGTCGAGGAGGCCACCGAGCAGTACCGCCAAGCCCTCGTCATTGCAGAGGCGAACGACCTTCGCATGCAAATCGGCGAGTTGTTGTCCAAATTGGGAGGCGTGACCCCGGACAAGCAGCGACGGATGGAATACCTCCAACGTGCGCTGACGGTCTTCCGCGAATTGGGTGCGAAATCACGGATGCGCGACGTGCAAGCACAAGTTCACGCCGCGGTCATGAACCGTTGAGCGTGTCCAGCGGTGGAATGAGCGCGATGCGCGTGACCCCTTGGTCGTAGATGACCCAGATGGCTTGAACGCCAGCAAGCACCACCTCACCTTCGTGGGTGGCGGGTCCAAGACCCGAGAGGTCCACCGCTGAATCAAGGTCGCCACCGGTGTGGTCCAAGCGAAGTTCGTCTTGGCTCAGCACGAGGGTCATCGTGGTTTCATCCGCCTCTGAGGGCCGCCATTCCACTCGTTCGACGTATCGAAGATCAGCGTCCAATCGCGCTGCATCGTCGGCCCGCTCCACCGCTTCTGCGACATCGTCGAGGTTGGCTTGGATGGCCGTGGCGTTCCAACGCTCCCGCGTGGCGGTTTCGATTCCGTAGGCCCAGACGCCGAACATCGAGAGGAGCACCACGCCGAGCAGGAAGGTGAAGACGTACCCCAACTCGGTGGCCGCAGCCCCCTCGTCATGTCGGCTCCGCCTCACAGGTTCACCTCGCGCATGCTGACGTCCAAATGAGCGATCTGGAGGGAGAACTGAATCGCCTCTCCCCCGGTGTGCCACACGGATTCGGTGGTGCCCATGGCGGGATCAGGGACCCAACCGACGTAATCGGTCAGCAGATCCA
>CEUV01148048.1_pt1 | contig 22559 bp, 20 predicted proteins | sample 356401 | NCBI WGS metagenome assembly CEUV01 (sample SAMEA2622710, study PRJEB7988) | marine metagenome | isolation source: saline water (ENVO:00002010), including
TGATGCAGAGAATCTCCTCAATTACCCATACTCGACTTCATCCACACAGGATATTCAGAAGCATCTCATACAATTCAAAGGCGTTGGTCCATGGACTGCTGAGATGGTGATGATCTTTGCAATCTTGCTTCCAGATATCTATAGTCCGAAGGACATCGGACTTGTTAATGCAATCAAGCGACTCTTTCCAGAGGTTGAAACAATGGAACAGGCAGAAGAGGTTGCAAAACGTTGGGCTCCATACAGAACGATGGCATGCTGGTATCTTTGGCGAACACTCGATCCTATTCCTGTTGAATACTAACCCTGTCGGCGTAATCTTTAATGAACAATTGGCCGACAGGTGTCCATGACTTTGTCAGACGATGGTAATTGGCAGTGGAATGGTCAAGAGTGGGTACCTGCTCCTGGTGCTGAAATGGTTTCATCATCTGTCATCAAAACCGTTGTACCTTCAATTCTCATCGTTGCAAGCTTACTCTTTGTACTTCTTTCACCAAGTTTGTCACCATTTGAAAGCATCAAAGATTCCGATGGAGATGGCTATTCGGATGACATCGATGTCTTTGATTCCGATCCAAATGAATGGTTTGATTCCGATAGCGATGGATTGGGGAACAACCAAGATGACTGTCCACTCGAATTCGGCGATTCAACCATTGATCGTATTGGATGTCTCGATCGTGATGCTGATGGCTATTCGGACCTCAACGATAGTTTCCCACTTGATCCAAGCGAATGGCTTGATTCTGATGAAGACGGTTGGGGAGACAATCAAGATGATTGTATTCATGAGGCAGGAGATTCTAATCAGGACCAAAACGGATGTCTTGATTCCGATGCTGATGGATGGTCCGATGCTGGTGATCCTTTCCCAACCGATCAAACACAGTGGGTCGATACGGATGGTGATGGCTATGGTGATAATCAAAGTGGGAACAATCCAGATGTGTTCCCAAACGACGCAAATGAATGGAAGGACTCGGATGGTGATGGCATGGGTGATAATCAAGATCCTGACGATGATAATGATGGCTATCTCGATACGTACGATGTTAATCCAAACCGTGATGCAGCCATCTTCCTGAATCTTTCAACGTTTATCGTTCATGATGCAATGGATTACTTTGATAGTTATTCTGAAATCTACTTCTGTGTCTACATGAACAACATGTCCGAGGGATGTGTTCCTGATCAAAACTCATATTGGTCGCTAACAACAGGTGCTGAATCGGACGTCAGCACGTCGTTTTACCTCGATTTGGATGAGGGCATTCGTCATCACCAAATTGAGATTGAAGCATGGGATTCAGATGCATTTGCCGATGATTTGATGGACATCAGTGAGGATTCCAATTACGAACGGTTGGTCATTCAATTTGATAGTGTTGAGCAGTTGAGTGAAGTCCAAATCGTTGGTGATGGTACGCAAGATTCCAATGGATGGGATGGCGAATTGGCGTTGGAGATTTCTCCATTCGATAGCCGAAGCATCACTCGAATTACACATACCTGGGATTTGAACAATCAATACTTTGAGTTGGACATGGATTTGGATTACTCCACCTATGTTTACTATCGTTCACTCGATCACTCCATTGATTGGACAGGAGCAGAGAGTTATGCGGATGTCATCGGACAATACGCTCGATTCTCAACTCCTAATGCACCTTACATCATCGAATTAGCAACAACCTTGCAAACGATGGCCAATCAAGCTGGCTATACTTCAGCCCTCGATGTCGCAGATTTCATTCATGCCTTTGTTGGTGACATTCAGTACGTCTACGATCTTGATGACGCTGGAGAACAATCTGAATATCCTAAATATCCGATTGAAATGTTGTGGGAACAAGGTGGGGATTGTGAAGATGCTTCAGCCCTCTACATCAGCCTAGTCGAAGCATTGGGTTATGATGCAGCCTTAATGCTGGGGTTGACCAAATCAAATTCTGAAGAAGAGTGGGGTGGGCACGCATGGCCAGTTCTTCACCTCGCTGATCATTCAGGAGATGCATGGTATGGTGAAGGCGAAAAAGCCTCACTACGGTTCTATTTTGTTGAAGCGACAGGACATTTTGGTTACAGTGCCATCGGCGAAAATCCATGGTATGACTTGACAGATGAAGTTTGGTATGATATTGAATAAATCGATGTAGAGAAGTTCTAATGTATCAGCGCGACGTAGTGGTTGCATGGTGGAAGAAAAAAAGCAGGCCAACTCCATCATGGATTTTCTCCAAAAAACAAAGTCACAAATTGCTGATGTATCCAAACGCGCAGCTCTCGCAACGAAATCAGGCATCGAATCAACGACAGATGCTATCCAAAGCAAAGTTGTAGAGTCCAAGGAACGGTTAAAAAAGAAAAAGGAAGCGAAGATAGATTCCATAAAATCTGAAATTAAGGATGACGGATACATTGATCCAGCCCCTCCAATGATGATTTTACCTGAGGTTGATGCGCAGCAGTTTGAGTTACTCAATTCTCAGAACGAAGCACAGATTCAAATTGTTGAAGAAATGATTCGATTGAGCGAACGGATCGATATGATGGAGCGAAGAATTACCAACTTAGGGAGTTCAATAACAAAAGATCAATTGGTTTCTACACCTGTTAAATCCGGCAGTGATGAAGTGACTGAACGGAAAGAAGTACGTAGTGGGAATGTATTGGTCGAAGTTCTGAACATTATGGGTGCATCGTTGCTTCTTCTTGTCTCGCTTTTTTCGGCTGATGGTTACTTGAAAGATAACAAGATTCTACTTCTGGATACATATCAGCCAAGCATACCTCTTTGGACGATTGGAGTTTTCACATGGTCGATGTTCCTCTTTTTCAGAATGGCTCGAGTTGGTACTGTTCTCACAGTGCCGCTTCTGTACCGGATTCAGATTTCCTTGGCCATTGCTATGGCTGCAATGATGGGTATGCTTCTCTCTGATGAGTCTCTCTCTACAATATCGAGTGCGTGGGTCTGGACAACGGTTCTCGCATCTGCTGCAATTGTTGGTGTTAGCATGATCACATCTGCTTGGAGAATGACCAAGAACATGGTTCGAATTCGAGAAACGAACGAAATCATCGATTGATCGCTTCACCATCTTTTGCAAGATCTCTGGTGATGTTCTTCTGGTGCGATTCGAGCGTTCCTCCACCGATTTCAAGGAGTTTGGAATCTCTCCACAATCGCTCAACATGGTATTCTGCTACGTAACCATAGCCACCCATGACCTGAATTGCAGCATCTGCAATTTCCTTTGCTGCAGTCGTTGCAAACAGTTTGACACCATCTGAATCAAGACGTTGTCCCGCAGAACCGAGTTTGATGTTGTTGGCAGTATCGTAGATGTAAGCACGCATAGCTCGATACTTGGCCCATGATTCAGCAATGTGTCGTTGCATCTGGCCAAAAGATCGAATTTGAACGCCAAAGGCCTCTCGCTCCGAAGCGTATTTGTTCATTTCATGCAAGCAACGTCGAGCGATACCGAGTGACATTGCTGCGAGTGTCAACCGTTCAATCTCGAGATTGCCCATCATGTGGATCAACGAACCGCCTTCTTCACCAACAAGATTTACTGCTGGAACGACACAGTCGTCAAAAACCAGTTCTGCTGTATTCGAAGCACGCATTCCTGTCTTATCGAAGATCTTCTGACCAACACTGTAGCCAGGCATTCCGTTCTCGACGAGGAATGTGGAAAGTTTTGCACGACCTTTGTCATCGTATCCTGTTCGAGCATAGACCCAAACGACGTCAGCTGGTGTTCCTTCATCATCGATGCAGCCGTTTGTAATCCACATCTTACGACCGTTGAGAATCCAATTGCCTTCAGCATCTTGTTCCGCAGTTGTTGATAATCCGAGAACGTCTGTACCTGCATCAGGTTCGGACATAGCCATGGCTCCAATCCATTCACCCGAACATACCTTGGGCAGGATTCGTGCTTTCTGATCCTCGCTACCATTTTGTGCTAAATTGTTGACAAAGAGCATTGAGTGGGCTAAGTAAGCAAGTCCAAACCCAGCATCTGAATAGGAAAGTTCCTCATGAGCAATGGTTGCTGCTACTGCATCAAGACCCGATCCTCCATATTCCTCTGGAACCGTAATGCCAAGAAGGCCAAGTTCGCCAAGTTCACGAAACAGTTCGATGTTAAATTGTTCCTTCTTGTCGTATTCATGGGCTTGTGGTTCTACGAATTCTTGTGTAAAATCACGAATCATTTCTCGGAGCATTTGATGCTCTTCGCTCGGATTTGCTAGGTCGATCATGGTCTCACCCAACCATGCGCAGGGTTGTCCCCTTTTGACCGTTGGTCCTATTGCCGAGGAACACGAACGGTTCTCTTTGGACGTTCATGGCCGACAGCAGGTCGTCGTCGTGTGCTCGCAGGAGCCCGAGAAGTACGCTTGACCTTTCGAACACGACGCGTTTTCAATGGAATTTTCTTTGCTCGTTGACCAACATGCCGCAATGGGGATTGTTCAACGCTGTTTGTTGGAACATCAACACCAAGTTCTGAAAGGAAGTTGGAAGCAGTAGATTTGTGCGTCGTTCCACTCTTTGCATCCTCAACAATGCGTGATGCAAGTGCTGAAAATGAGGCGTCTTGAATGGGTTCATGCTGAACCTTTTCTCGTTCTTCTCGCAAGTGTTCTGCCATCAGTGCTCGGAGCATTGCTCCATTTAGTGCATCCTGCTTTCGCTCAATCATATGCATCCCATCCATGCGGAATTCAGTCTTTTCACATATGAAGATTCGGACGATATTGGTGCTCTAGCACCTGATTTCATTCCTCTTCATGTTCAAGCCGTTCTTGTAGAAAAGCATTGAAATCTTCTTCCGTATCAAACTCGATCACAATCGGCGAGATGGTTTCACAATCCTGGCATTGGTATTGTTGTCCAGTCATGAATCCCATGTAGGGATAGACGCGAATACTCAAGCAGTTTGAACAGGCCACAAAGGACATGGACAGTACTCAACACCTGAGTTTATGACCTCTCGCTTTGTTTCATTGCCATATACATCTATTAACGACCCAACAATGCTTTCTTCATGGAGGAATCGATTGGATTCAAAACGCGTCTCTTCTCCATGATTCTTCGCATTCTTACATTGTTGATGATCGCAGGAGCGTTGTATATCTCAACGGATGGAATTTTCATCGTTCTTCTTTTGTTTATCCTCGTCGTTCCCTTCGAAAAGTTGTTTCCTCGTCATAAGGGTCAGAAGATTCGTCGTCCTCATCTCGATACGGACATTGGTTATGCGCTTGCATCGCCCCTTCTTGGATTGTTGACAGGGTTCGTTGCCATCCTTGTTGGCATTCTTAGTTTAGCTTGGATTCCTGGATTGTTGGTCCGACCCTATGTTGAACAGATACCAGCAGAATACATGCCACTGATTGGCATCCTGCTCTTTGATGCCCTCGTCTATTGGACACATCGATTCTATCACGAGATTCCTGTTCTGTGGAAGTTTCATGCAATCCATCATTCCACAGAACATCTTGATTGGGCGAGTGGATTCCGTGGCCATCCACTTGACGGAACCATCCTAGCGCCTGCATTTGTCTTCTTGGTTACGGCTGGTTTTTCGTTCGAACTCACAGGTGCCTTAGCTGCAGCTCAGTTGATCCTAGGTTTGTTCTTGCATGCAAATGTACGTTGGCGAATGAAGTGGCTTCATCGCCTCATCATTACCCCAGAGTTTCATCACTGGCATCATACCAATGAGCGAGATGCAATATGGACCAATTACTCAACCTTCTTGCCGATTTGGGACCAATTGTTCGGAACGTACTTCATGCCGAAAGATCGACGGCCTCAAGTCTACGGCGTGAGTGAGGAGATCCCTGTTGGCATCTTACGTCAATTACGCTATCCTCTTGCTTCGTGGAAGAATCCGCTTTGGTATGTCTTGCATCCATTCCAGTCCATGAAGCGTACGTTCAAATTTGCTTGGAAGATTCTGAAGGCGATGAGGAAATCCATGTTCCGTAAGCGGGGGTCGAAGCCTTGGGATGTTTATCCAAACAATCCGCTTTAGAACAGCGTTGTTTGCATCGTAATCGGTTTTGTTTGCTGAGCATAATGCAATTTCCAAACCAGTTCCAGTGCAGCGACTTCTGCTGATTTCAATGCTGCTTCAATTGTACCAATCGGTTCTGCCCAAGCATCACCAGCAAATGTAATTCGATTCTTGTCGAATGATGTCGGTCGATTGACAGGTCTCGAAAATCGCCATCTGTGCGCATGGAAATGCGCATCTTTGAACCACGCTGATGCAATTGGTTGTACTTCTTGTAAGATCAAATCAATAATCTCATCCCTTGTTCGTTCGAGATGTTTCTTGCTCCAAGCGTTGGCCATCTGAATGATAAGAACATTGGAATTTGCATCATTGATACCTCTTCTCATTACTTCTATAGAATCGTTGCTGTAATTCAATACTTCATTTGGAATCGGTTCAGATCCAGTACAAATCAGTGTCCAATTGGATGCATAAGGATGCTGCTCCCATTCAGGAGGTGCATGCTCTGTAAACAACGAAAACAACTGAGGAATTGGACAGGTGAGGATGACCGCCTCAGCCTCCCAAGTGAATCCGTGTTCATCCTCGAGGAGAACAAAATCCTCCTTTGGTTCAACGGATGTGATCCGGGTTTCGCATCGTACATCTGTTCCTTCAAGCATCGTGTTGACCCGTGCATCTGCGAACACTTCGTCATCGAGAGCATCCGTTCCATGATTGTATGCGCCTGCTTCCCTTCGTTTGGTCGATGATCGACCGCCTGGGATCGTTCCTTTATCAAGAACAAGAACATCGAAACCATAGTTGGTCAATATCTGTGCTGTTCGTGCTCCTGCAAACCCTGCTCCAACGATGATGAAGGGTCGCTGTTGTCGATAGGGAAGACGCGTTACGTGTTGTTCATATGCTTCCATATCGAGTCTTGATTGATGTGTTTCAAGTTCCCTTTTTCGCACAACACCCATGACGGGAAGGGGAGGGAGAAACGCTCGGTCGAATAAGCCATGACACCATTGAATGCCTGCAATTGAGGATGGGTCGCGTCCATCCAGTGCAAATTTATCGTTCAAATGCTGTCCCATCTCAATGGATGCTTCGAGGGATGGCGTCCAATACGGTGTTGCTTTCCCCCATGTCATGCGAAGATTGTTGTGCAATTCTCCGTGTCTGAACAAGGATGTTTGACACAAATTCCAGAGAACACTCGGTGAATCTCCATGTTCAAATTCTTCTTGACTTAGCAACGTGGTTCGGACATCATCTTCAGTATCCTGCCAGGATTCCAGTGCCCATGTTGGTAGATTGTGTGCTCCATAGGGTTCTTCTTTCGAGTAAACGTGATGCCAAGCGTGTTCACGGAAGATGAGCAATTCATCGAGAAACTTCTCTGCGGCTTTTGTTCCAACTTCAAATGCTTCTCGGACAATTTTCATCACTGAAATCATACCATAGTGAATCGCCATCGACAATCTGGAAACACCCTCTGAATCGGCTGCATTGTTTCGACGACGTGCATAGCCAGATAATCGCTTGATGCTGAATTCATCCCAGCGTGCCAATGCTGCACGCTCCCCTCCACGTTGATTCCAAACAGGATGGACCGACATGTCGATGTTGCACGACTGCAACAACTTGAGGCGTTCACTCGAGTTCCTCAATGATTCAACGTTGATGGCCTCGAATGGTAACGTACCATCCCATGAGCGTGGAGATTCAAATTGAAGACTTGGCCAAGGAGCACCAACCCGTCGTTTCCTCAATTTCTTCGTAGCATCACGGTATCGAAACGGTCGGTCCATGGACTTCCCAAAGACAGGTAATGGAACCACACAGTGGCAATCGATTTCAACAACTGGGCATTGTGCATCATCTGCAATCTTTCGAACCCAGTTCTTCCAAGGTGGTAATGGAAACAAATCCGTTATGATCAAACTTGCAATCGATCCGAACATCTTCATGACAGGAGGTCGATGACCATCTCGAGCAACATGCAAGACATAGTCGATTCCAAGGTGTTTGCAACCCTGATGCATGTCAAGAGCAGCATCCAGTAGGACGTTGTGATGGCGGGCACTGGCATGTGGATACCGCTCATCAATGCCTTGATAGATGAGCAACGGTCGATTGAATTTGTTGGCGATGATACGACCAGCATCAATCGCAGGATTCTCATGCGTCCGTAAGGATGATTTGAGCCACACCACAATTGGGCCTTGTCCATCCAATTCCTGAATTGAATTTGCCATTCGACACCTTTCACTAAGATGCTCTGGCAAGTTGAACATGATTATCTGTATGTGCGTTGGTAAATATACTCGTGTTTGCTTACACTCAAAACCATGATTAGACGTCTTGTTGTCAACCGTTCATGGGCAACAAAACCTATCTTGTAACAGGTGCATCGAAGGGCATTGGTCGCTCCATTGCTCGAACGTTGGCCAAGGATGGTTGTCAGGTCATTCTTCTTGCTCGTCCATCAAACGAACTTGATGAAGCATGCGATGAAATCCAAGCAATGTCTCCGTCCTCGTTTTCAGTTGCTTGTGATCTTGCACAATCTGAATCGATCGATTCTGCTTTACAATCCATGGACCAGATCAAGACCATCGATGGCATTGTTCACAATGCTGGTACCATTACGCCAATTCAATCGATGTTTGACGCAGACGATGCCTTGTGGGAGCGAAATATCTACGTCAATATCACTGGAGTGCAACGATTAACAAAAGGCCTCTATTCCAAGATGAAAGCCTCTCAACATTGCCGTGTTACGACGATTTCAAGCGGAGCTGCATTGCGTCCACTGCACTCGTGGTCCGCATATTGTATCTCGAAAGCAGGTCTCGATATGTGGTCAAGATGTTTGGCAGAGGAAGGTGCAAACGATGGCATAACATCGATTGCGATTGCACCTGGAATCGTCGATACGGATATGCAACTTGAGATTCGTTCCTCAAGCCCTGATGATTTTCCGATGGTTGATTCGTTTGCCGGATATCATCGCAACGGTGACTTAACCGATCCTGATGACGTTGCTCGGAAATTGCATTCACTCATCGTTGGACATACCGTTGAACAATCCGGGCAACGATTCGATGTACGAGAACTGTAGAATCCGAACATGGCGAACCGAACTGTCATAAGCCACCACCACAGCGTAGGTTCATGCCAGGAACCGACCGTGTTGAAATTCGAACCCTCAAAGTTGGACGATTTTGTGTTGTTGACGATGAAGCCTACAAGATTTTGAGCATCTCAAAGTCAAAGCCTGGAAAGCACGGTTCTGCGAAGGCACGACTTGCTTTGGAAAGCATCTTTACTGGAAAGAAGATTTCACACGTTGGTACGGTTACTGATTCGATCAGCGTTCCAATGATCGAGAAGGGAACTGCAACCGTTACGCACATGGAAGGCAATGAAGTCCATGCAATGAACGACCGTGATTATTCGATGATGATCTTGCCAATGCCTGATAGTGAGGCTGGAATGAACATCGAAGCAGGCCAGAAAATTATGTGGCAAGAAGCTCTTGGCCGCTACATCATCATCCGAGATCATTGAAATCCGAGTGATTTTGCTGCGGAGACAATCATCTCTTCATGACTTGTTGAAGTCCAACCAGTCTTGTTGACTGTATTGGAACAATCATAGTGATTTGTTGTTCCCAAGCCTCGAGTTACCAATCGTGCTTCTTTGATGAAAATCGCCATCGCTTTGACGACGATGTTGGGCAATGCCATCGTACGTACCTTGTAGCCATTGGATTTGAGATGCCGTGCAATTTGAGGCATCGTAATTGGCGTTGAAGCCATCATCAAGCGCTCACCATCCAATTCATCCCGCTCGAGTGCTTCTGCATGCATCCAAGCAACATCACGGACGTCAACCGGTGCGAAACTGATCTTTGGAAAACCTGGATAGGAACTCTGGACGATCGATTCGATGATTCGCAAGGATGTTCCTGACTTTCCGCTATGCAATGGTCCAAAGATAACATTTGGATTGACGGTTGTTAATGCGACACCTGGATGAGCGGATGCAAACGCACGAGCAGCCTTTTCAGCGAGTGTTTTACTTTTGGTATAGGCAGAGACGTCTCCATCCAAATCGGTCCAATCTTGCTCACTGTAGGTTTGATTTTTTGTTGTTGGTGTTGCCCCAGATATTGCTGCAGTTGATGAAGTAATCACAAACTTACGTATTCCTGATTCATAGGCTTTCTCAAGGACACGAAGCGTTCCATCTCGAGCAGGACCAATTAATTCCATCTCATCTTTTGGTTCGTAGGCAGAGAAAGGAGATGCTGTATGAATGACAGCATCGATATCCAGCATTGCTTCACTCCAACCATCATCAGAAGTGAGGTCGAGTGTTCGTACTTCGAATGCATCACCTGCTGAAAAGTCATCAAGAATCGCTTGATGTTGATCTTTGGACGAACGCGTCGTGCCTCGAACAACATAGCCTCGCGAAAGAAATTCTTGTGTAACTTGACGGCCAAGAAATCCAGTGCATCCAGTAATGAGGATACGAGGAAATTTCTTGCTCATGTCCTTGCGGATGAGTAATCGGGTTTGAACATTTGTCGCTAACAACAAAAACGATTCCATGGGATTCAACGCAGGTGCTGTTTTGATAAACCAAGTCGGATATGGTGTAGTTGGGGATACCATGAGTGAGATGGCTACTGCAAACGACATGAAGACGACCAAGGAGATTATGTCTTCAATGAGCGATGACGATAAGAAGGCACTCAAAGGATGGTATTTCTTCGATTGGGCGAACCAAGCCTATGCGTTAACAGTGATGACCGTCATTGCACCTGCATTGATGGCAGCGCTCTACAATACTGCAACAGGTACGCAGTCTGGTGATACGTTCTATGCGTGGGTTTTGACCATCTCGATGATTTTCGTTGTGATCACTGCTCCTGCTCTTGGTGTCATTGCGGATAAAATGCCGATCAAGAAGAAACTGCTGAAATGGTACACTGTTGCAGGTATACTCTTCACTGCACTGATGGGTGCTGCTCCCTATTTTGGTTCACAAGGCTACATAATTCTCGCCTTGATGTACACCATTGGTACCATCGGATTTACTGGTGGTAACGTCATTTACTATTCTTTCATGCCGTACTTGGCGCCAAGGAAGTGTCAAGATCACGTTTCGACATGGGGCTACGCATACGGATTCATTGGTGGTTCATCACTGCTCATATTCCACCTTGTTGTCCTTCTTGGAACGTCTTGGGATACGAACTTCAAGATGGCGATCATCTTCGCCACGTCCTCCATTTGGTGGTGGGGATTCGGTGCACTTCTGTTCAAGTGGACGCCTGAACCCGAGATTCCGTCCGAAATGGAATGGGAAGGATTTGGAAAGGCCACAAAGATGGCGTATGGACAAGTGCTTCAAACCTTCAAGGAAGTTAAGCGATTCAAAGTACTCGCCTATTTCCTTCTCGCCTATCTCTTGTTCTATGATGGTGTCAATACCATCGCAAGCATGGCCAGTGCATTTGGAGAGTCAGTCCTTCGTCTCGACCCGAGCATGAACGTTATCTTGTTGCTCACAGTCAACGTCGTTGCGATTCCAATGACCTTGGTTTTTGGGAAACTTGCTGATGTGAAAGGAACGAAGTTTGCATTGATGCTCGCATTGCTCATCTATTGTTTCGTTGCAGTCACAGCTGCAGGATTTGCTCCGCTTGAGTTGGATCCAACAGCAGATGAAGATGGTGACGGAACGCCTGATGATGCCGAACGTTATGATTTCACGTTCACCTATGATAATGCCTCCAGTAGTTACAACATGACCACGCTCTATGACAGAGGATATGAGGGCTGGATTGGAGAAACTGCTGAAGGTGATGCAGCATTTAGAGATAATTTCCAGGAATATTTCCCTGACCCTGATTACAGCGTTGGCGATAAAGGTGAGAGCACCATTGCCACTGGATTGATGGTCTGTGTTGTGATTCTCGCCTTCGTTGCAATCCTCGGTGGTGGAATTATGTTCATTCAGAGTAAGGAACTTGGATGGATGGGCGTCGTTGCCATGATCGCTATGGTTGCCATCGCCATCTTTGCATCGAGTTATCTCGCTGATCAACAAGTCAAAGAAGAGGATGAAGTCAAACAAATTAGTGAAGCAGATGCTACATCGTTGGCTGCAGCCTTTGACAATACCAGCGACCATCGCTTCTCAATTCTCTTTGTAGGTGGTCCCATGGATGGAGAAGCTGAACTTGGTGATCGTCATCCAACCGTTGTCGACCAAGGTGGTCCTGCTGATGGGTGGGCGACGTTCATGCGCGACAATGTTTGGGGGCCTCTCAACATCAGTGTCTCCTTGCAGTGGATTATTCTCGGAATGTTTGTCGGTGTAGCGATGGGTAGTGCAGGAGCACAGGCTCGTTCGATGTTCTCGCAACTTGTTCCAGAAACACGAACTTCCGAATTCTTCGGCTTCTTTGGTTTCCTCGGTAAATCTGCAGCGATGATTGGAACGTTCCTTTACGGTATTGCAAGTTCGGTCTTTGACAGTCGTGTTGCAATCTTAACCATCACCATCGTGATTCTTGCGGGAACGTACCTCACAAGTCGAGTTGATCTTGAAGAGGGTATTCGAGTTGCAGAAGAAGAAGATGCTCGAGCACGAGCAGAAGCAACTGCCAAGAGCGATGCTTGATGGGTGAAACCCATGCGTGGTTTTACACAGATTCAGGCGGTCTTGTCTGTTGTCATGATTCTGTTAATGGGCATAGTTTGGGGTTTGCCGATTGCGCCAGCGCTCTATGTTTTTGATTGGTTGACATCGTTTGGCCCTGGTGATCGAAGTTGGCCTGATTTGTTCTTAATCGGCTTCTCGGCTTCAATCGCATTTCTCACGTGGGGAATGTTTCTGCTTCTTCTTTCAGGAACGCTTCAATTCCTTATTCGAATGCGAGTCAAAGATCGAATCGTTGCTCCACTCGCTTCATTGACGACCATTCGTTGGGCCGTTTGTGGACAACTTCACCGTTCAACACACCCAATACTGATGCACGTTGTTCCTTCCTTTTTTGCGAACGCATACTATCGTTTAGCTGGATGTAAAATTGGCAAGAATGTGAACATCAATTCAGATCGAATCAATGATCCATCGCTTGTTGAACTTGGCGACAATGTCGTTGTTGGTGGTGGTGCTACGTTGAATGGCCATCTTGTCGAAAAAGGCAACATCATCCTTGAGAAGATCATTGTTGGAAAGAATTCCACCGTTGGAGGTGCAACCATGGTCGGACCTGGTGCCCGCATTGGAGAGAACTGCGTCCTAGGAAACCGTGCAGTACTGCCAAAGCGAAAAGTGATTCCTGATGGTGAAATCTGGGGTGGTATCCCTGCCCGTTTCATCAAAATGTCTCAATCAGACTCGTCTAAGTGATGAACATAGGTCGGAATGCCTCGCTGGTGCGCTTCATCTGCAACCACCTTGGTCCATTTGCTTTCCTTACTCAAGAATGCAAGAACATGCGTGGCGGCCTCAAGAAGCTTCTCTGTTAGTTCAAGCGGCGCTTCGCTTCGACCCGAATCTTTCAAGCCAGGTCTCGGCTTGTCCCAGAATTCAGTGAACATGACAAATTCAACATGATTGTTCGTAGCCCATCGCTCGGCCAAATAATCGACACCGCTTGCACCCCCAACAATAACAAGGTCTGGATAGCCCTCGATTTCAATCCACTGATCCAGTATTTCCTCGATGACTGAATAGTCATAAAATCGACTTGAACCTGCAATAACGAGATTGATGATGCGTCCATCATCGTTCAAGTCTTGGGCTGCAAGTCGAGACAGTTTCCCCACTCCAGTTGTTCCGCTCATAGTGTCCCATCGCAATCGGTATGAATAAACCCTACGGATTTGAATAAAATTCCGGACCACACGAGGGCAACTGTATTCAAGTGTACGCGACACCGGAGGCAACAGGGAGTGGACACTATGGCAAAGAAATCAGCGAAGGACACCCCAAAGAAATCTCCAAAATCGGTTGTGATAAATCCGTCTCAAGTGTCAAGTGATGAGTCCGATTCCGGTCCAACGGTTCAACGTTCAGCATACCGTCAACCGGTCACTGCAAAGGGTCTCAAGGCCATCGAAGATGGTTCGTTGACGTGGCTCGACGATGAGATGTACAACAATCTCAACACCGGTGTTCTCGAACAATACCTTGAGGAGAAAAACCTCGAAGAATCGTTCGAAGTTTCACATTGGTCGCCTTCCAAAGTTATGATCGGAATTGCGATTGGTGCAATCTTCTCCGGCGTTACTGCCTACATTGGTTTGAAACTCGGTCTGGCAATTTCCGCTGCTTGGTATATTGCTTATCTTCTTGGAATGGCGCTCAAGTGGTCGCCTTCTGAGGTCAACATTGCTACCTCTGCAACGACGGGAGCCACACACGCTTCAACAGGGTTCATCTTTACCTTCCCTGCAATTTTCTTACTGGCATCGAAAGCGCAGTATTCGTTAGCTGATGGTCCATTGATTACACTTGAGGATGGTGAGGCGTTTCGACTCGCTTTCATTGCGATTGTAGCATCGATGTTTGCTGGATTCCTGGGTGTGATGTATTTCATCATCTTCCGACGTGTTTGGTTGGTCGAAGATCCATTGCCATTGCCTGGTTTTGAAGCAACGCTGAAGATGCTGGACATCGCTTCCGATGTCAATACTGGAGCTGTTGAACACGCTCGTGAATCGCTGAAAACCATTGGGTTATGGACTGGAATTACAATGATTGGTATGTTCCTAATCGAATACCCGATTGTTTGGCTTTCGGATAAGAAACTCTCGGTGATGGATTACCTCGCTGAAACACTGCATGTTGGTGACATCGGATTAGCATCGTTTTACAGTGCTGGAAAGATTCACCAGCCTGCTGGAATTTACGAAGATGGTTCCTCGAAGAAGTACACACAATGGTCCGAAGAGACTGCGTGGAATCCATTCGCATACACCTATGTCGGTGTTGCACTCACACCCTCGATGTTTGCAATTGGTTGGTTCATGAAGACCAGAGTTGCTTTCTTGGTCAATCTAGGTACGCTCGTAGGTTGGTTTATCCTCGTTCCATTGGCTGTTTTCCTCAACTTCCCAGTCTATGATGCGCAGTATCAGGCCAACGTTCCGATTCAGTACTATGCTGAAGATGGAGCACGAGCACTGCAAATGATCGCCTTCTCAAAGACGGTACGAACCATTGCTATCGGTTCAATTGTCGGTGGTGGAATGTTTGGTCTTGCTAAGATGTGGCGTACGTTTGCTAACATCTTCAAGGACATTGGTGCCGCCTTCAAGGGTGAAGGATCACAAGAGTACATGGAAGGAAAAGGCTGGTATGAGTGGCCTTTGATGCACATTCCTATCTTCATGGGCTTGACCTTCCTCTCAATGATCCTTATCTTCTGGGTCGGTGGCTTCCCGATCGCTGCTGCGGTCATCTTCGCCACAGTCCTCATCATGACCACGTTCCTCTTGGGTGCTATTGCAGTCCGTGTTATGGGTGAGACTGGTATCGAGCCGGTCTCAGGAACATCGTTCATTGTCCTGTTGATGTTGCTTGGAATCTTCCTCAACTTCGATGCAGCACTCGGTTTGAACAAGCAAGACGCTGTTCTGCTCGGTCTTGTTGGAACAACGGTCTTTGGTTCAGCGATTTCGATGTCTGGAACAGTTATTGGTGATTACAAGAACAGCCTCTACATCGGAAACCGTCCATATCACATTTCGAAAGGTAACATCATGGGTGTTGTACCTGGTGCAATCATTGGTGCAGCAGTCGCAATCTTCCTCTCGATTCAACTTGCGGAAGGACGCATCGATTTGATTGCACCACAAGCTAACGCTTTCGCAACCTTCTCGGTTATTTTCGCTGAAGGTCAGGGTGACTTGACGCTCCTCGCACTTGGTTTCCTCTTGGGAATGTTCGTAGAGTGGGTCACTGGAATGGGTACATCGTTCGGTCTCGGAATGTACCTTGACGTTCCACATACATTGCCAATGCTGATTGGTGGATACAGCCGTGATAAATGGGAAGAGAAGAAACTCAAGCCAAAGATTGAGGCGATCAAGGAAGAAGAAGGTGCAACGGCTGCTGAAAAGAAGCGTGCATTGATTCTCTTGAGTACGTTCATGGTCGCTGCTGGCCTGCTAACCGGTGAAGCCTTCTTTGGAACGGAATCGAGTATTCTCTCGTTCATTGATACACTTGTTGCAGATCCGAACAGTACTGGTTGGTACATCGGTCGTATGGCTGGATTTATTGGCCTCAATGTAGGAATTGGTTGGATCATCTACGCCTTGTTCAAGCGAGCAGGTGTCATTGGCGCTCCAAAGGTATTGGATGCTGAGTTGGTCAACGAGTCGTGACCAATATGCAGCGTGGATCGGTTCCAGCGCATGTCTGGTTGGTCCTTGGTGTGGCCATTTGTGGTGTATCGAGTGCAGGTGCAATCTTTACGCATGTTGATGACATACCGCCATTGCTTCGAGCCTCATGGCGTTTGCAATTGACAGCATTGATTCTTGCCCCACTCGCCCTGTGGCAATTCAATTCCATTGATGAGGAGGTCAAATCCAAACTCTTTGAGATGTCATCAGGAAAAGTCATTCTTGCAAGTGGAGCTTTCCTAGCACTTCATTTTGGTTTCTGGGTGACATCGCTTGATTATACATCACTGACGCATTCATTGCTGTTTGTTACGGCACATCCACTTGTCATTCTGATTGGAATGATCTTGTTTGTTCGTAGGCCGAATAGAATGGAATTGATTGGAGGAATTGCTGCCTTTGCAGGTGCAGCCATTTCCATGCTTGATGCAGGTGATGTACAAGGCGATCGTTCTGTGACATTCTTTGGTGATCAATTGGCGTTTCTAGGTGCTGTCTTCGTTGTGGGATACCTCGTCTGCGGACGTATCCTTCGAGAATGGATGCCATTGTTCATCTATGCTTTTCCTGTAACACTTCTCGGTGGTTTACTGCTTCTTCCTGCATCGATGCTCCTCGAAGCAGACTATTCCCAATATGGTGCATTTGGATACATTGGCCATGAGACACTTGTTTGGTTTGTGTTGCTTGCTTTCATTGCAGGGATTCTTGGCCATACTGGTCTCAATTATTGTCTGAAATATGTGTCTCCATTATTGATTTCAATCAGTGTTACGCTCGAGCCTGTCCTTGGTTCAATCATCGGTTGGATGTTTTTCTCAACAGGAGTTCCCGGTATGTGGACGTGGATCGGTGGCCCAATCTTGATGCTTGGAATCATATCGATTCTCTATGGTGAACACATCACAAACCAAACATTAGTTGATAACAAAGCAGTACTGGAGGGAGAATAATGCAGAAGAAGTGGGTGCTTATGACCAATGATGATGGTATCGAAGCTCCTGGCTTTGAACATCTTGTCAAGGCGATGAACCGAGCAGGCATTCCTCTTGTTGCTTTCGCACCTTCAACCAATAAGTCCGCATGCAGTATGCAACTGAATCTTGGTAAGCCTCTTGATCTTCATGATCGAAATGAACTGATTGAACAATGGAATCTCGATGCATCCGTTGGCGTTCATTTATTCGCACTTGATGGAACACCTTGTGATACGATGATTGTGGCATTGGATGGTGGGCTCAAGCATGTTTTGCCTGATATACAACCCTCCATCGTGTTGTCAGGCGTGAATTTAGGTCCGAACTTGTCACAAGATTCCTACCACAGTGGTACAATGGGAGCCGCTCGAGAGGCCGGTTTGTACGGAATGCCTGCGATTGCAAGTTCCTACACGTCGTTCGATCCTGAAGGAATCCAAGTCGGTATCGATGCAACTGTTGAATTTCTTCAACGAGTTCTACCCCTCGTTCCAAGTGTACCTCAGAACCTTTGTCGCCCACATATCGATGCACGCTCAGAACATGTGTCCTCATGGCCAAATCGGCCACGCATACGAACGTCTGAAGAAGCAGATAAGCAACTCATGAATGCGTTCCTTCATGGTGAATTGATGCTTAATCTGAACGTTCCACCAAATTGGAATGGTTCGTATCAGACAACTCGATTAGGCATGCGTTGGTATCGAGATGCAGTGCAATTTGTTGATGGAAACGATGGTTCTGTTGAATCGACGTTCACAATTGGAGCTGCCTACATCGACAATCATGTGGTTGCGAATGGTGATGTCGATTGTATCGAAACAGGCGTTGCAAGTATTTCCTCACTTCCAACTTGGCCGCAAACACACCCGCTTGCATTGGATGATGCATTGCTTTCGTTTGCACTCAATCAAGACGTAACCGGACATCCAACTTGGTTCAAAGGTTGAGTTGAACACCTTCGTCCAGAAGGAAGTGGCAAATGGCGATGGCATGATGGCCTTGCAACCATGTTGATCCAAGAGAACGAGGAATTCCTTCATCGGTCTCGAGCGGTTGATCATCACTGAGCAGGAAAGCGATTGTCTGCTCATTTGGTAGAGATTCAGACGGAATTGGTTCATTCTGCTTCCAGAGGCGTTCAGCATCAGCATCGAGACGGATGAAGATTGAATTCTTCCATTCTGAAAGCGTGTGGCCTAGATTGCCTCCTCCATCGTAGAGCCCGGGTGTGCGTTCAATCCACTGGCCAATGGCAGGAGAAGGCTCTCGAATGGCTTTGGCAATCAAGCCAGCTACACTTCGTTCTTCTGCATGAAATCCTCGTAATTCAGAACCAACAAACTTCAATCTTCGGTGTGGTCCTGGACCGCCTTGAAGATGGAGAATGACCTCAACATCTGAGCGTAGACCATGCGAAGTCAAGAGTGCTGACATCAATGCACGAATGAGTACATCCATTCGACCTGCTCCGCCTGCAAGGTCATTGAGAGGTAACTTGCCTTTGTTCATCGCTCGATGGCCAATCACTGCAAATCGACGAATGTTAATCCCCTCGCTCAATGATTGTTCGAAGTGCATCACATAGATCGGTAAGCGTTTCAAGAACAAAATGACTTCCTTGTTTGTCAACAAGGTAACCGCGTGGTTTTGATGGATCGTTCAAATCTTCCAGTCGGTTGGCAACAACTGCAGTCATTTCTGAATGCTCAATTTGAGCAACTGCTCGATGAATCAAATCTCGTTGCTTAATTCCTGTCTCAAGTTTGAAACCAATGCGTGTTGAACCACGAACCTTTTCTTTCAATTCTTGGATGTGTTTTTTGCCCTCAACAAGGTTCACTTGCAAGGGTCCTTGTTGACTTGCTAGCTTTCCTTCTGCAGGCGACTCAACAATGTAATCCAAAACTGCAGCAGTATGCACCCAGGCATGAATCTCATCATTAGCGATTGCTTTGAGTTCAGCCAACATCTGATCGGGTTGCTCGGCTTTGATGCACAATGGTAACCATGGTGGCTGAACAGAACTTGTTTTTCCAACAACGCATGTTACGTCATGACCGTATCGATACAATTCGTCGGCAATCGCATATCCAGTAACGCCTGAACTGGTGTTTTGAATCCCACGCACATCATCGATTGGTGAATAAGTGCCTCCAAGTGTAACAACGACATTCTTACGGTTGTTTGAGGATGAATGGATGCCATGTGCGAAACGAGCGACAATGTGCTCATGATTCGGTGTCTTCCGTTTCCCTTCCTCAAGGTCACCCCACATCACATCGATGCCCTCATCTCGTAGTCGTTCAACGATGTCATCGGTTACTGGATCATCTGCTAAGTCAGCGTGCATGCTTGGAACCATCATTACGTGGGTGTTGCGAGAACGTGCGGCACTCAATGCCATCAACAATGGTCCTTGTTGCATTCCGTGCAAGTGTGCAGCAATGGTGTTTCTTGTCGCTGGAGCCACAAGGATTGCATCAACATCCTCGAGTTGTTTCATATCGCCATCCCAATCGGTGATGACTTCGCATTGACTCGCCCATTCAACAGCAAGTGGTGTAACAACACGTCGTGCACTTTCAGTCATGATAACCAACATTTCTGCACCATGTCGACGCATTTCACGAAGCAGACGTACGGTATCAACAGCAGCAATACCCCCTGTGACACCAACCAGAATACGCTTCCCAGAAAGACTCGAGCCTTTCCTTTCGACGTCGGTATCACGGACGCTCATGGCAGTCCGAATGGATAGACCATCAAGACTTCTTCGCTGTTCACAAGGCTTCATGTGAGGGGTATGTTTGGGTGAATCATGGCTGGGAGTCGTGGTGACGATATTGTCCTTGCTGGTTCAGGAGGGCAACGAGCTTCAGCAACACTCTCTGCCCTTTTCGACCAGACCCACCGGAGCACATCGCTCATCCTAGCCATTGACAGCATCATCATCGTGCTCATTTCTCAACAGATCTCCGCAGCCCTACAACCAATCCTTGGTAGTGCTGCGATGGTTCTTTGGGTTGTCCCTCTGTTTATTTGCGTCATGACATGGTTTTCGTATCGCTCACGTAGAAAGTGGGCATATTGGCCTGCAGCAGCAATTTTGGCCATTGCATCGGTCATCTTCTTCCTCCTCTTTTTGCAATACTTGTATTTCGTCATCTCAGGACTTGTCGGTGGTTTACTGTTCATGCTGATCATGGGGTATGCATCATACAGTTCCTTCCAACGGGTTCGTTATCATTTCTCTCCGCTCTATAGACAAGGATATACAACGTTTATTTCAACGCCCGAAGTCGAACTTGAGGATGGTGAAATGCTGGCAGCATGCCCGAATTGTATGGCAGTTCTTGCCATACGACCTGATCTGCTTTCTCCTTCTGATACATGCCCGCATTGCAAGAGCCCATTGGTCAGTAAAGAACTGGCACAACGTCATGGTTGGGAAGAGGAATAATCGCTCAACTTGAGCAAGAAAGCATAGAACAACCAACTCGATGCCGTGCCCATTCTGGTCGTTTCTGAAACCACTTCTCTTCATGTTGAGATTGCTCTGCATACGGATCCTTGAGTAATTCATACAATTCTTCTGCAACGCTGTAATCATCTTTCCCAGCAGCATCAATCGCAAGTTGTGCCATCCAATTACGAAGCACATATTTCGGATTCGTGGATAACATTACACTACGGTTTGGGTTTCCTTCAACTCGTTCCCACCATGATTGAAGCCATTGATTCCATTGCTCCTTTGGAATCGTTGTCTCATCATAGAATGCATCCTGTAAATGTTCGATAGATGGTTCTTCAATGGAACATAGCAATCGAAAGAAGATGGTCATGTCGGTTTCAACGAGTTGAAGGTTTGATGTCAACGCTTGAATCAATTCCGCATCGGACTCTCTGAATTCATCAAGCCCGAGTTTGTTGGTCCACATTGTATTGTTTTGTTCCTCATAGAACGCATAGTATGTCTCAAGGCAAGCATAGAGCCGTTCCGCATCATCCATCAATGGACTGATCGATTCGAGAAGACGTGCTACATTCCATGCACCAATTTGTGCTTGATGACCAAATCTGTATCGCCTTGTTCGCAAATCGGTGGTATTTGGCGTCCAGTTCGGATCAAAATCTTCGATCCAACCGTATGGGCCATAATCGATGGTCAATCCATGAATGGACATGTTGTCCGTATTCATTACACCATGAACAAAACCAACACGCATCCAATGCGAAATCATGATTGCAGTTTCTTCAGCAATTTGATTCAACCAAGCAACGAGGCCATCATCTGTCGATGAGGAATGCTTTGGGAAATGATGCTTAATTGTATAATCAACCAATGTCTGAAGTGTTTCCCTATCCCCATTCAATGCATGGATTTGGAACGACCCAAAGCGAAGAAAACTTGGAGCTACTCGACATACGATTGCACCGGGTTCTGGAGCAGGATTGCCATCGTACATGATGTCTCGAACAACCTCCTCACCAGTCGTGACCATCGATAATGCACGCGTTGTAGGAACACCGAGATGATGCATGGCTTCACTGCAGAGAAACTCTCGAATCGATGAACGTAGCACAGCCTTTCCATCAGCAAAACGGGAATATGGTGTAATTCCAGGACCTTTTAATTGTAGTTCAAGGATTTCATTTCCAGTATCAACCTCGCCTAATGTAATGGCTCGACCATCACCAAGTTGGTTTGCCCAGTTTCCAAATTGGTGACCTCCATAGCGTTGTGCATATGGATCCATCCCTTCCACAACTTGATTTCCACCGAGAATTGATTCATTTCCACGCTGTAAATTTAGAAGTTCTCCAACTTCATCCGACCACAACCTCAACCGTGGATTTGGAACACTTGTAGGGTGTACACGCGACCAACATGCGCCGGGTACTTGACGTGGAAGGCCACCTACTTCGTCATCACCTGGAGTTTCAAGAAGAAAGAGATTCTTCCAGTCCAATTGAGCGAATGTATTGTCTCCCACATCCCTCTGACGACGTGAAGTCACTTCAACTTGATTCTCCATTCTTTTGTTCTTCCATGTGCACAAGGGTACGCTTCAATATGACCCTCTGCAAGCCCATGCATTCGTTTG
>CEUV01016760.1_pt1 | contig 22374 bp, 17 predicted proteins | sample 356401 | NCBI WGS metagenome assembly CEUV01 (sample SAMEA2622710, study PRJEB7988) | marine metagenome | isolation source: saline water (ENVO:00002010), including
CGATGCTTGGACAACAGACAAACACAAATCGAAATGTGGCTCGATGCTTGGGAAAACTCCCTTCGAACTCACCAACCCATCGCTGCTCTTCTTCCAGAAAATTGGCCAACGCTTCCAGCAAATCTTCTGACCGATCCGGGTCATGTTCTCGACCATCTTCTCGCTCGTCACGATGCGGAATCCGATGGTCGCTCCCCACGTGGAGCGCATCCTACTCCTCCTCGTCTCGCTGATTCGATTATCTCCTCAGAAATGCTTGAGGCGACCATCCAGCCAAAGGTCAAGAAACAAACGACCAACATGCATCTCGCAGACCTTCCTCCTGGCTTCCAAAAGCACATCAACAAGCTGAACTTCCCGCCCAGCGAAGAAGAGGTAACCCTCGATGAGAATTCGCTTGAAGCCGTCCAGCGCAGCGAACGCACAAGCAGCGGTGTTCCGCTCCCGTTCTCTGACATGTCGTGCGGAGGTGGTATTTTCCACGCACGCATGCTTCGAAAGCACAGTGAATTGTTTGAAGGGCAAAGCACTGATTTGTGCAAAGAAGACACAGAGCGATTGTTCCGAGGATTCCAACTTGTTGATGTCGATGAGCTTGTCGTCCGTTCAACTCGAAAGCGATTGCTACTCGAAGCGATTCGTCTCGGTCTTGTTTCACTTGAAGGCGAGCAGGAAGGAAAGCTCTCCCGAAACCTCGTTGAAACCATCCTTGAGCAAAACATCGTCTGTTCCGATACGCTTCAAGAAGACTGGCCATGGGACCAAGCGCCTCGTTTGATCATCGCTAACCCTCCTTGGCTGCGTATCAAAGACCGATTCCGCGGCATGGAAGATGGTTCGCAACGCCGCAAAGACTTGAGTGAAAAACTACGAGGCCTCTCCAATGATGATGGCCCTCGCTTCTCGACTATGCGCGGGAATGTCAACCTCTATCGGCTGTTCATCGAACGTGGTATGCAGGTTCTCTCAACCGATGGAAAGATGCGCATCGTCGCTCCTGACAGCCTTCTACGTGAACAATCCTCTCACCCGTTGCGCAAACTCTTGGTTGAGAAGCACTCGTGGAACGAGGTATGGGCTATTGAAGAAGCGAATCTCTTGTTCCCTGGTATGACCCAAGGCGTCGCCATTCTTGGCATCTCATCGACGCCAAATGGAACAGAATCTCTCAACATCATCGGTCCAGTAACTCGTTCCGATCTACGACGTGTTGGCTCTGGAATCTCATCACGCGTTCCATCGTTCTCGCTAACGCAAGAACAGTGGGTACAGTGGGCAAGAAACACGTGGGCAGTTCCTCGTTTGCCTCGTGACCAGATCGAACGAAAGAGCATCCTCAAGATTCTTGATAGTATGTCACAACTTCCACGACTCGGTGACCACGACCACTGGCTTGCAACGCAAGAACAAACGGTCAAGGTCCGTGTGGGAGAAATTGACCAAACAGCACATTCGAGCAGTATTTCCAGCTGGGATAAGGCGAAGTCATCTCGCCCATTCATCCGTGGCGTCCATTTCACGGAGGACGAAACCGGTAGTGTGTACATCCGACACCCAGCATTCCGGAAGGACATACCATCGCGTGCAAACGAACGCCAATTGGCCATGTGGTCCGGGAAAACCGAAGTCCAGACATATGGACCTCGCCTTGCCTGCCAAGCCATCGTTAACGCTCACCAAGAGCGCCGACTACGTTGGGCTGTTATTCCGAAAGGATGCATCCTTGGGAACAGTGTCAACCACATCGAAATGAACCAGGCCATTCTCAACAGATTGACTGCGGCCAAGGGTGATCTTCAGAAAGCATTGGAATGGATGTGTGGCCAACTCAACCAACGCAATCTGGACGATTGGGCAAAGGCCTGGTCAGCCAACAACAATGTTAACAATTACGAATTGGAAATGCTCCCTCTTCAACTTGGACTTGAAAGCGGTGTTGAAGAAGCCGCTCAATGATGGAAGAACGTTACACAATTGATAGTTTGAATACGATGTTTTATATCCAAACCCTCGTTAGTTTTGATTGGTATTTGTCAGTTGGAGGATTCTAAGAATGGGCATTCATCCAAAAATTGGCATCACGGGGCTACCTCGTAGTGGAAAATCCGCAGTAATGGAGAAAGTCCTCTCCATGCTCAAAGAAGAACGTGAGCGAGAGTTATCCGCCCGAAATCTGAGCGATACAGAGATCATCGGCGGCATTTGTACGGAACCCATTCTTGAGAATGGTGAGCGTCTCGGATACAAGGTCCGAAACTTGGTCACTGGAGATGAAGGTGAAATTGCTCACAAAAGCATCGATTCAAGACTGCGAGTCCTTGGATATGGCCTCAATACAAATGAGCTCGAGCGTGTAGCCATCCCTGCCATCCAGCACGCCATCGACAACTGCGAAGTCATCGTTATCGATGAGATCGGAAAGTTTGCCGTAGAATCCGAAGCCTTTGTCAATGCCGTTCGCAACGCTCTCGAAATCGACAAGCCTACACTCTTAACCTTGCATAAGAAGAGCCGCCACCCATTGTTGCAAGACATTCGACGGAGAGACGACGGTCGTATCCTGGAAGTCACTCCAGTCAACCGCGCCCTTCTACCATACAAGATTCACAAATTGATGCGAGAAACCTACTGATAACGTTGGTTTCATACATTGGGTCATCTTCGATTGTTCGATGACTCCAGCAGACCGTGCACGAAAAATCCTGTTGGGAACGGGGATGTGTCTTGTTTTCGTTTTCGCGGTTGGCCTCAGTTCAGGGCGTTATTCAGCAAATCCTGAGATTGGCTGGCTCTTCCCAATTCTTGCCGCAACCCTCATTGGAGTAGGGTTAAGAAAAGGCAACCTTGGTCAACAATTTCCAAATGAATCGGATGACGAAATGACGCAACGCGTTCAAAACGATGTTCAACAAACAGAGAAAGAAAAGAACGTTGGTCAAGCATGGGCTTCTTTGGAACAACACGTCTTGAAGTCAGAAATTGATGAAGCTGAATGAGATGTGTCGGAAGCGGTTGATTCATACCCTTCATTCACTTGCGTCAATATGGTGAGAGCATGAGTGAAATACCTGCTGAATTGTTTTACACGAAAGAACACGAATGGGTTCGTATGGATGGAGATATTGCAACCATCGGCATTACGGACCATGCCCAAGATGCACTTACCGACATTGTTTACATTGAACTGCCAGAAGGTGGGGAAATGCTGGAGGATATGGGTGAATTTGCAATCGTTGAATCGGTGAAATCCGCATCCCCTATCTTTGCCCCTCTTGCTGGAGAAATCACAGAAGTCAACTTTGATCTTGAAGATACCCCTGAACTGATGAATTCAAGCCCATACGGTGATGGATGGATTGTCAAAATGAAATTGTCAAATCCAGATGATGTTTCAACACTCATGTCTGCAGATGCTTATCGAAGCATGTTGGGCGAGTGACCAGATTGAGCGAACCAACGCGGCTCACGTTGTACGTGGATGGTTCCTGCGATGGAAATCAGAACGTTGATGCGACCACACCTGCAGGCTGGGGCGTCGTTGTTGTCCTAGGAGATTCAGGCCTTGGACGCGGGAGTGGAGAGATACTGACAGAACTGTCAGGACCCGTTTCAACCTCACCAGAGGATGAGGAATTCATTGGAGCAGAAGTTGGTTCGAACAATACTGCTGAACTCTCCGGACTCTTTGCAGCATTACGATGGCTGTTAACCGAAGAGAATGAAGATCCTGTATGCATTCGTCTCGATAGTCAATATGCGGGAAACATTGCAACTGGGACATGGAGAGCAAAAGCGAACAGGGAATTAGCAGCACGCGTCCAATCCGTTTGGAACGAAGTAGCCTCTCAGCGTGAACTCTCTTGGAATCACGTTCGTGCGCATCGTGGCCATCGATGGAACGAGCGTGCTGACCATCTTGCAAAGCGAGCGATGCGTCGAGAGCGTCCCTTACCTCTCACATTTTGGAAGCCTGGACAAGATTAAGCGAGTCGTTCGTTCAACCACGCTTGCAATTCTTCTGCATACTCAGGCCGGCGTAATGCATGATCGATTTGCGACTTCAACCATTCGAACGGCAAACCGGAATCATACCACGAAACCGAATCAGGCAAGACGTGTGCATGAAGGTGACCAGAATCCATCCAGTGTTTCATCAATGCAATCGATTGAAGTTCCCCATATTCTTCTACGGAATAATGGTCAAGAAGTTCAAACGTATCCTTTGCAAACACATAACGACCACATAGGGCGTATGTGGAGGGAGTCTCTTCTTTGCTCGGTTTTTCCACAATGGAAACAATTTTTCCTTCGTTCATCGATACGATGCCGTAATTGCTCACGCCAACTGTACCCACATTGTAGACTGATGCGCTTGGTTGACCATGTTTCTCGAACAACTGAACAAGTTTTTTGGAAACGTTCGAAGGTTGAAATTCTGTTAAGGATGCATGATTGGAGGTCAAGATATTGTCGCCAAGCAACACCAAAAATGGTCCTACAATGGCTTCCTTTGCCATCATGATGGCGTGACCAAGACCCTTCTGCTCATGTTGAATGTGGAAAAAGACTTCAACCCCATCAAGCGGATTGAGATGATCGTTGTCTTTGGCATGCATCGAATACCTTGCATTGAGATTTTCTCGAAGCGAGGTGAAATCTTTTGCAGGTGAAGTGATGATGTGAATTCGATCACACCCTGCATGTTTGGCTTCATGGATGAGGTGATGCATCCCTGGAAGATCAACAAGTGGCAACAGTTCCTTCGGGATATATGCACTTGTAGGAAGCATTCTGGTACCTAGGCCTGCGGCGACAATGACAGCATCACGAATCGTGCCCATGCAACTCCTTGCAAGCGACAGGATATCAAGCGTGCACCCACTCGTAGGGTTCATGGAGTCAAAACGGAAGGGCATCCTCCTCGCCAGTGGCTTAGTGCTCCTTTCCTTTTCATTCTTTGAGTTCCTTCCTGCTGGACCTTGGCTTGATGCTTCCTTCTCAAGAGGCATAAGTGGATTGCTTGGGCTTTCACTTCTTTATCTCAGTTGGTATGAACATATCTTCAATGATATTGGAGTAATCCCCGCCATCGAAAAATGGAAGCATCCTGAATCCACTTGGAAGAGCGTCGTCGTTGTTGGACTTGTTGTACTTGGGTTATCGTGGGTTTCCGGAAATACGGGGTTTGGCGATGCTCTCCCTGAACCTGCTGCAATGCTCCTCATGTTGATTGGTTTACTCATCACCTACACTGGTTTCTACGCCTATTTAGTGACCCAAGGCCCACTTAAGAACGAAGAGGAATGATTTATCCCTCGATTGCGAAAAATGGGACAAATGCAATGGCTTGCTTTCTTATTTGGTCGAAATACACAGCATCGATTTTCAACATGCCATTTTGTTGATTGTGCAGTTAATCGATGAATCCGAGCGTATCATCCAACGTATTGAGGGCATCACCGAGATCGGGTAATTCTTCAGGGGCCTCACCAGTGCTCTGATGAACATCCTGAACAGGAACAATGGATTCGGGAAGCGGCCCATCGTTGGACAACCAGTCCTTCCACAGTTGGCTTCGTCCTTGGCGGCGAGCATCCATGGTCATCCAAAGGGCTTCAAGTCGCTCCGGTTTGAGCAGTGGAAGATGCTTTGCAAAACGCTGTGGGTGGATTTCATCCATGCGCATGAGCAATTCTCGCAGACGGATTTGAACAACTTCATCGCCGTCGTTCCATAAAGAGGGGATAATCTCTCGAACATCGTCTGGATAAGACTCAACATAATCGCGTAGGCTGAGTACGATGTTTCTTCGAACGATAGGAACATCATGCTCAAGCAAGGAAGCAAGACGGTCTGCCCAAACGTCTTCATCGAGGAATTTCAAATCACCAACCGTTGCAGAGGCTGCTGCGAGAACGCTTTCATCCTCATCCTTCAACATCGCATCAAGGAACGGTACGGCTTCCCAACCAGTTCGTCGGAAAATTCGTGTCAGAACATCTGCCATGCCACGTCGAAGGAGCAATTCTTCACGCTCGTGTAGAATCTTCGCAACGTGAAGCCCTTGTTCCTGATCGTACTCAAGCAGTCGTGCCAGACAGAGGATGACTTTGGAAGCGACTTCTTCATGTTCGTCTTCAGCTCTTCGAACAAGAATGTTCACCAATCCGAGTGGTTCGATTAATGCAGGTCGCTCAAGGAGAAGTTTGACCCATTCCATCAACAACAAACGACGGTCCAGTTCATCGTTTTCTAAACACCTTAGAAGCCATGTAGCAGCCTCGACGCCCGCATCATGTGCAACAACCGATGTCGTCCTTGGGACGACAGCATTCGGATTCCATCCCATGTTCTGTGGCCCATCCTCGGGTTGTGTATGCCACGTACCAGGGCGTTCAGCTAACGCGATGGATTCGACCAAATGGTAGCCTTGGTGAACGGGTTGACCGTATGGTGTCGATGCAAGTCCATTAACCAGGGCAACGGCAAGCCACCACCGATCGGTATTCGGAGCGCTCGGATCAAACGCTTGAGCCAACCAATCGGTTGCAATGCAGAACAGCATACGCTGTGCCACATCATCGGTACGACGCCCCAACCATTTTTGATGGACTTCGAACGGGTCATCGCTCAGATTCATTCGATGGGGCACAATGAGATCAACAATCGTCGAGAGGTGTCGATCAAACATGCCAACATCAGCATGCAACATGGAGAGACCTTGAGAAATCAAATCTTGATCACGTTCTGGGCGGCGAGGAGGAAAGTCCGGGTCCGTGATGGGCGGGGAAGGAAGAGGCCATACTTTGGTACCATCCTCAAGGGCTTGAACCAACTTAGTAGCAACAACCTCAAACGTTGCTTTCGCAATCCTATCACGGCTCTTGCTCATGAAGAACCCTCCTTTCCTCAAATATCCAATTCGATGTTGAGGTTCTGAATCAGTTCCTTGTATCGGTTACGGATGGTAACTTCGGTAACACCAGCGACTTCTGCAACTTCCCGTTGTGTGCGACGCTTTCCGCAAAGAACGGATGCAATGTAAATAATCGAAGCAGCGATTCCGGTTGGTCCACGACCGCTGGTCAATTCCTTTTCTTGAGCAGCCTTGATCAATTCGTAGGCTTTTGCTTCAACTTCAGAATCCAATCCTAGACCCGAGCAGAATCGAGAAATGTAGTCTTCGGGGCCGGTTGGCATGATTTTCATCTTCAATTCACGAACCATGAAACGGTATGTGCGTCCAATTTCCTTTCGTCCAGTTCGGGATGCTTGGCCAATTTCATCGAGTGTTCGAGGAACACCACATTGACGGCATGCAGCATAGAGAGATGCTGCGGCTACACCTTCAATCGATCGTCCGCGGATGAGACGCTTGTCAACGGCTTTCTTGTAATTGACAGCAGCAGCTTCTCGAACCGTCTTTGGCAATTCAAGGCGGCTTGCCATTCGATCAAGTTCAGCCAATGCCATAGCGAGGTTGCGCTCTGTCGCATTGCTGACCCGACTGCGCTTCTGCCACTTTCGCATTCGATAGAACTGAGAGCGGTAACGAGAATTGATGGTTTTTCCAGAGTAATCCTTGTTTTGCCAATCGATATCGGTCGAGAGGCCTTTGTCGTGAAGCATAACCGTCATTGGCGCACCAGTACGGGCCCTTTGGTCACCTTGTTCAGGAGAGAACACTCGCCATTCTGCACCTTGATCGATAACGTTGTCTTCCAAGACAAGTCCGCAGTCGTCACAAGTGACTTCTCCACGGGTTTCGTCTCTCGTTAGGCTTCGTCCGCCACATTCTGGGCATTTTACAATATCTTCAACTTGCTGATCATCCATACTATCTCACCTCATGAATATTGAGAAATAGATATATCAACGATTGGTATGGTGTTTTTAAACCTTATTGTTCGTTATTTTTGTGGAGTATGAGAGAAGGGCAGCGAATCGGTTAAACCTCAATGGCTTGTGAGGAGATTGGGGATGAGGATGCAGGGGATGCCAGATTCGATTTCGCTCACACCCGGTAAGCGGGTTCTCTTCCTCACCAAAGACCTCGATTTGATTCGTCAGCAATTGTACGAAGGTCTCGATTTGCGGATGGAAGACCTACGTGTGGAGGACCTCCTAGATGACATCAACACCGATGTCATGACACCAGCATGGGTTTGTTTTGACCACGAACCTGCCATGATTGCAAAAAACGCATACGCTGGATTGATGCAGAACGGACTTCGTGTGTTCAACGAAAATGCATTGATTGACGGAAATTTCGAAGTGATTGTTTCCGGTCAGAGGAAAGGTACTGGTTCCAGCCGTGAAACGGCAGCACAGTGCGAACGATGGGCAGGTATCCGAATCGTTATCGCAGCTTCGTTCGCTCCGATTCATGAACGAAACAACATCAACCTCGGTCAACTCATGGGCGACCACGCAATGTTGGAGCGCTTGCAAAGCGGTGAAGACTTGCCATTGAGCGAGTTCACGTCGCAATACGATGATGTTACGGCACTCATCCTCGAGTCTGGCGGTCTGTTCGAATTTTCCAAGCGTCTCAGCAATCACGAAATCGAACTACCTAAACTCTCAACGGATCAACATCCCATGACAATGGCAGAGAAAATCATCGCACGAAATCTCGTCGGCCAACCAAAAGGCGCTTGTGTCAAGCCTGATGATCCGGTGATTGCTCAGGTCCAAGGTGGCTATTCCCACGAATTTACTACGGCACAAGTCCACACATTCCTACAGGAAACATACGGAGAAGATTACCAGTTGACAAATCCGCAAAAGTTTGGCGTCTTTGAGGACCACCTGTTGTATGCACATCATAATCCAAAATTTGTGCCGTTCATGCACAAGGTCGAAACCCTTCGTGAACTACAGAAGGTCTTCCAAGCGCATACTGGAGTGCGTGATTACTCAGCAGTCGACGGAGTATCGCCCGGTATCTGCCATCAAGTAGCACGTGAGGAGTTCATCGAAGTCTCCGATTTCATTCAAGCTACAGACTCTCACACATGCATGGGAGGTGCGTCAAATGCCCTCACATGGGGCGTTGGAGCCACCGAATATGCAAACCTTGTTTCTGCAGGATTCACGTTTGTCAAGGTTCCTGAATCCATTCGATTTGAATTGTCAGGGTCGCTCAATGAGGGATGTACGGCGAAGGACGTTATTCTCCATATTCTTGCAGACCATGCTCGAAAAGAATTGACATTGAATCGATCGATGGAATTCGGTGGCCCTGGCCTTCAATCATTGTCCGCTGACGAACGTGCAACCCTGTGCAACATGGCAACAGAGTGTTCGGCTCGAACCGGTATTTGTGAAGCTGATGACATCCTCTACGATTGGATGGAGGCACAAATGCCTCACTTGGACATGAACGAACAGCGACAAAGAGCAGTCGCTCCAGACGAAGGTGCTCACTATCATGGAGGCGTTCACCACATCGATTTGTCTTCCATTCGACCAATGGTTGCACATCCTGGAAATCCTGACGAAGGCATTCCGAGCGACCCAACCAATGGCGCATACATCGATGAAATCGGTGATGTAGCCATTGATATTGCATACGGAGGGTCATGTACAGCAGGGAAGATCGATGATATTGCATACTATGCTCAAGTTTGCCAGGCCGCAAAGGATCTGGGCCTATCCGTCAAGGAAAGTGTTGATTTTTACATCCAATACGGATCGGGGATTGTCAAGGATGTTGCTGTTGCGAAGGGTTGGCACCAGCTGTTCCTCGATGTTGGAGTGAAACTCATCGATCCTGGTTGCGGTGCTTGCATCGGAGCAGGTCCGGGCGTGTCTATGACGCCAGACCAAGTCACCGTTTCCGCCATCAACCGAAATTTCCAAGGTCGTTCAGGCCCAGGAAAACTGTACCTTGCTAGCCCTCTCACCGTAGCGATGAGTGCATTCAGTGGGACAATCCGATCTTGGAATGCGAACGGATTGTAGATTTCCTCGGAAAACAGTATAACTCTCAAAGAGCATGTCCATACATGCAAGGAGCGCCTACTCCGTCTCAAGTCATCCAAATGAACCAACATTCAGGCATGGTCCAAAGTGAACCAATTGGAATTTTTCCGAGTACCAGTGCAACAACTGCCCTCGTTTTATCGATTATTGGGTTGGTCGGAGCATTGTTCTATGGCCTTGGCTTGTTTTTTTCCATACCATCGGTCGTGATTGGAAACAAAGCACAACAGATTACAAATCAGATACCAGGACACCCTGATGCAGGAGTGGCAAAAGCTGCAATCGTAATAGGATGGGTTGGCCTTGCCATTGGTGGATTGTTCGCTTTGTTCGCCATTGCAATGATCATCTACTTCATTATTGCATTCTAATCTGGTTTTTGATTTCAGCAATATCCAACAAGATTTTTGCCGAAACATCAAGTATCCTCGCCAATCGACTGCTGTTACCTGCTGGCCCGAAGTCTTGGACGGAGGAGGACCTGGGGTGGATGTGTCGAATTGAGCATTGCAGAAAAGATGGCTGCGAACCAAAAGCAAGTCGCAATTTCAGAATTTTTTGAAAAGAACAAACATTTCCTTGGGTTTGATACACTCAATCGGGCCCTCATTACAGCAGTAAAGGAGGCGGTTGACAACGCACTCGACGCCTGTGAAGAAGCCCGAATTTTGCCCGATATCGTCGTCAAGATTACCAAACTGGACAACAAGAAAGACATCCTTCAACTTGAAGTTGAAGACAATGGACCAGGCATTCCAAGAGCCAGTATTGAGAAAGTGTTTGGACAACTTCTGTTCGGTTCTCGATTCCATGCTATTCGTCAATCAAGAGGGCAACAGGGTATCGGAATTACCGGTGTTGTCATGTATTCGCAACTGACCACTGGCGATCCAACACACGTCGAATCGAAGATTGCAAAAGAGGCTACAGCTGTCTCGGTTGATATTGGTCTTGATACGAGAAAGAACAAGGCCATCAAATCCAATCAGGATCGCATTGATTGGGGAGAAAAAGCACACGGTTTGAAGGTCAAAACAAAGATGAAAGCGAAATATCAACGCGGTCGACAATCGGTTTGGCAATACCTCCGAATGACGAGTATCGTGAACCCCCATGCAGACATTCTCTTCATCGACCCAGATGGTGAAAAGCATCACTGGCAACGAGTTACCGAACGGCTTCCAGGTCGCGTAGAAGCCATCAAACCCCATCCGAATGGGATCGAATTGGGCCAGCTTCAGCGTCTTTGTTCGGAATCCTCGGAATCGAGAATGACAACGTTCCTTCGTCGCACGTTTTCGGGCGTCTCTGGTCGTGCCGCAAAAGAACTATGCGAAGTCTCAGAATTGGAAGAAAAGCTGAAACCGAAATCACTCAATCCTCAACAAGTCCGTGCACTTCTCGAAGCTTTCCAAGGCGAGCGTTTGTTGAAAGGGAAACCTGTCAAATTGCTCAATCCCCCAACATCGTGTTTATCGCCAATTGAGGAATTGCTCATCAAGAAAGGTCTCTCCAAAACCATTGATTCGAAATTCGTCACAACAATGACTCGCGCACCAAGCGTAACGCAAGGAAATCCATTCCAAGTCGAAGTCGGTCTGATTTTTGGAGATGGTATGGCAGCAGACAAGCCTGTTGAAATTCTACGGTTCGCCAATCGCGTTCCTTTGATGTATCAGCAAGGAGGTTGTTTGCTGACCAAGGCCATTGAAAGCGTCGATTGGCGACAATATGGATTGGATCAAGCGGGGGGCAGGGGTGTTCCAAAAGGTCCTGCAGCCATTCTTGTTCACCTTGCAAGCACCAACGTCCAATTTACATCCGAGGCAAAAGAAGCACTTTCAGATAACGAAACGGTCATGGAAGAGGCTCGAAAGGCTATGCTCGAAATGGGACGTGGCCTTCGCAAGCACTTGGAGAAGCAGAAAAAGATGGGTAAGACCAAAGAGAAATTCGAACTCATCAACGATATCATTCCAGCTATTGCTGAGAAATCAGCTGCATTGCTCGAATTACCTGTTCCAGATCTTGCTGGATCAATTACTAGGATTATGTCTGCAGTTATTGCGGAAACAACAACCACATGGAACAAAGAAACCAAGCAAACCGATGTCCACATCACCCTCTACAATTACACCTCTCGAGCACGTTCGTACACGATGCTTGTGAATTGGCCAGAACGTCAAGGCGCAACCATGGTTGGTAACGAACTCGGTGGCCGAAAAGAAGCCATGGGCGTGTGGGCATGGAAACTTGAAACACTGCAACCGGGCTCTCGCACTGTGATCACCTACAGTCTTGATGGGCTTGAAAAAGGAGATTGGAACGAAACAGACGTGTTCTATCGAGGTTCACAAGAAGTGATTGGTGCAACAAAGATGGACGAGAAACTGTTGGAAGAAATTCGACGTCAGGAAGAAGCCCTCAACGCTCCACCGCCTGATGAAGATGCAGATGAAGAAGGCGATGCAGAAATTGCTCATGAGCCAGAAACGGCGGAGACCAAACCAACCACTCCGGTCGGTGATCCGAAACAAACAACTCTTTTCGGAGGTGATTACTGATGGCTGAACGTAAATCCATTGAAGAGACAAAGACGGCATTGCACGATGTTGTTCGCGAAATGTACGATCGTATCGTGAAAGGCGAGCCACCGACAATGACTCTCCCTGTTCGTACCAAGAACAACATCGGTTTTGACCCAAAATTGGGTGTCTACAAATATGGAAAGAAACAGACGATTCGTGATGCAACAAGTCTTGGTTCTGCGAAGCAACTTCTACGAGCACTCCACGTTATCGAATTCATCGAGAGTATGATTGATGATGGAAAATCATCAACCCTTCGTGAAATGTACTATATTTCCGAAGGTTGGGGCCTTGGAAAATTCCAATCCCAAAACGAAAGCAACAACCTTGCGGAGGATCTTGAAATTGTTACCCGATGTCTTCGTGAAGACTTCAAACTTCGACCTGAAGAAGACGGTGCCAGAATGATTGGAAATCTTACGCTCCGAGAGCGAAACCGCCGTGGAGAGTGGATGCGAATCAATGCTCGTGACGATGTTGGCGATAGTGGATATGGGGTTCCTTACAACGTAGAAGCAGAGAAGATTGAATTCCTTGAGCACGATATCAACTTCATCATGGCCATCGAGACGGGTGGTATGTTTGACCGTCTTGTCGAGAATGGTTTCGATGAGGATTTCAACTGTGCTTTGTTGCATTTGAAGGGACAACCTGCTCGTTCGACTCGACGTATCATGAAGCGAATGAGTGAGGAGTGGGACCTACCTGTTGTTGTCTTCCTCGACGGTGATCCCTGGTCGTTCCGTATCTTTGCTTCAATTGCCTATGGTGCAATCAAGACTGCGCATATTTCTGAATACTTAGCTACGCCGACTTCGACATACCTCGGAATTACTGCGGATGATATCCTCGCTTACGATCTACCAAGCGATGACTTGTCCAAGAAGGACATTGAAGCGCTGAATGCTGAATTGAGTGACCCAAGATTCGCTGACGGATGGTGGCAAGAACAGATTAACATGATGCTTGAAGTTGGCAAGAAAGCTGAGCAACAATCCTTGGCAAAATATGGTTTGGACTTCGTTACCGAGACTTACTTGCCTGAGAAACTTCAGCAACTTGGTTTGTGAAAGCAAAATGCGAGGCTTCTTTGAGGAGTGGCGAATCCAATGAGCATGGAGAGCGGCAAAAAGAACCCTTGGCCGCTCCGTATTCTCATCGCTTCAATGGTGTGTTTCGTCATTGGGAGCATCACCATTATTGGACAAATGGATACACTTGGGGATGCTCTTGATCCGAAGCGCAACAACATCGGCTCTCTTGATGCCAGTTCTGAAGACCAGAAGCTCATGAATGTCGAAGATTCGGGTTGCTACCGGGCATACGGCGTCGAGTTCGAAGGAACTGTTACGTTGTCTGAGGTCAATGGTTCGGATGTTCAAGACGAAGTTGAAGAATCGAAATGCAAGCTCGACTGGGGTGCTATGTCAGCGGATGGAAGTGTTGAGTACACCATCCTTGGTTCGTGGGAATTGACTCAAGGAGATTATCTCTTGCGCATCGATTGTGATGGAGCATGTGCAAACGAAACCGTTTGGCTTACTTCGATTGATGCAATGGAAGGCGATATAATGAATTCACCCATGGTGTACCTAGGAGGGTCTCTGTGTTGTTTGGGTATCTTCCTATTGCCATTAGCAGGTGTTCTCCAAGCATTTTCTCAAAACCGAAAACAGAGTCTCATGATGGTTGTTGGTCCTGATGGGCAAGTGATGCCACTGACCGATCTGACTCCAGATGTTGTACAAGAACAAATCAACAAAATGAATCAGGGTGCTACCGAAGGCGTTGAGTTTGATGTTCGTACAGGCGAATACATGAATTCAGACAAGAGCATTTCAAGCCAACAGATGGATGGTGCGCAAGATGTACAGGCAGGTAGTATGTTGACAACTGAACAGGTCTATGCACTGATGCGGGGTGATGTCGAATCCGCTACTCCACAAGAAGAGCAACGCGAGCATGTTGCAGATCCATTCCCTTCACCTACGATTCGTCAGACGACAACGCCCCCAATTGTTGAGCGAAAGACTGTGAAACAATCCGATCGTAAGATTCCAGTTGCGAACAACGAAGATTGGCAGTCTTGGGATGAAGATTGAATCGCGGGGTTGTGAACCTCCGACGAGTTCAAATGAGTCCGTCTCTACCTAACTACAGGTTGAGTAGTATGGACGAACTTGAGCGCTCGTTAATGTTGCTTCAAAATAAGACACGTCGGTCGATTCTTGAACGACTGGTTCGAGAACCGCATTATCCAATGCAGTTGGCTGATTTGATTGGAGTTAGTCAACAAGCGATTGTCAAACATCTCAAGGAGTTGGAGCGAGGTAATCTCGTTGAAAAAATGAAAGTTCCGAGTGAAAAAGGTGGACCACCACGAACCATCTTCAGGGTGTGTGAAGCATTCTCATTGCGAGTCGATCTTGGCCCTGATTTATTCAAGATTGAACGGAGAAAACTTCCTTCTGGAGGACCTTTACGACTTAGTTCCCGATTGCCCGGAGGAGCTCAAACCATTGCTGAAATGGTGAGTGGGCGGAAGAAGATCAGCGTCACAGAAGGCGTCGTCCACCTCGAACAATTGAATGATCAACTCGAACAATTGGATCGTCAACGAGACGCGCTCATTGCTTTACATCAGCAAATACGAGGACGCGTCTCAGCCGCAGTCGATACAGACTTCGAAGACTACTCACAGCGAACCATGGTTCACGCATTGATCGAAACACCTCGTATCAAACCAGACCTCGGATTGATGGCGAAAGAACTCAACCTCAGTCAGAGTGATATCTCCGCGGTCATGACCCGCGTGCGCGAACTTGTTGAACAACAGCGCTCAGACCGTTCCGGCGAAGTTGTCGCCATCGACGACAATCCTGGCCTTCGTTGGTGGCTTGGCTGATTCAATCAGTTGTCTGCTTCATCACCAAGGACAGACATCAAGGACGATTGCTCAGCAATGCGGTCCTTGACTGCTGCACGTCGACCTCGTCCTACAAGGTAGAGGACACCGAAGAGTGAGAAGGTCAAGAGAACAATCATACTCGGAAGTGCGACCTTTCCTACGACTTCACCAGCAACATCCAAGAATGGGTTCGAAGAACCGAGTTCTTGGGAGATTCGAACAACGTTGTCACCTTCGTTTGCTTCAACAATCGTGTTGCCCGGGTCCACAACAACGTAGACGTTCTTGCTACCTGCAGTAACTGGATAAAGCATGTACAGCTCGATAACACGCTCATCTTGTGAATCGTCTGGCTTGTCCAATGCACCAATGATTTGGCGCATGACGATGCTGTCTTCGTCGCACATGTTGTCGTTCTTACGAATCTCAGCCATCATATCATCAGCGTCGTATTCACAAAGAATCACTTCGATATCTGATGCATGGACGTTGCCAGTATTGGCAATCTCAATACGAATCGGGATGGATTCGCCAACATCGGCCGATGTAGAATCAACGGAAGCTGAGCGCACAACGAGATCTGGTGCGCGGAGATTGATGGTTACAATCTTCTCGTTGGAATCCAACAAGTCTCCAACCCACGATGATGAATCATCATGATCTCCATCTTGTTCAGCGTTGCCCATCATCGAGACAACTTTCAGACCAAGGCTTCGGGTCGTGAGTTGTGCACCTGGATCGATCGCTACGATAGCGACCATCGTGTAAGTTTGGTATGGAGCCATTTCTGGGAGGCGCCACGAATCAATGTCTGTGAGATAGACACAACTGTCCTCTGGGAAGGATGCTGCTGTTGAGGTGGTAGCAACACAGTCTTCCTCGCTTTCAAGATCAAGTCCTACTTGTCGGATGATCTTCCACGAAACATCCCACCCGTCGAGTGTACCCATGCCTGGGAACTCTTGAACGGTAATATCGGTACCGGAACGATCGGAAGTGTGGTTGTCGAGCGTCGGTACATCAGGGACGTTTCCAGCGTTCGTGACGTTGACGATGAATCGTACAACACGTCCAGGAGCAGAGGTCTTCACGTCGTTTTCAACGGTCGGATCCATTGAAATTTGCATGTCATAGAACTCACGTACAGTGACAGTGAGCGTTGTAACATCACGCAAACGCGTCATACGCCCTGCTGCATCCTCGTCCTTCTGCTCAGACTTTGTGTGGAAAACAACGGTATAGTCTCCAGCTGGTACTTGCTGAGGGATGTTCATGAGAACGTCGAAGGACTGTGATGAGCCTGCATCAAGTTCTTCCAATGTGTTGCGTGGAACAATGATATCCCAAATAACGTCAACACCAGCCTCGTCAGTCACACGAGCAAGAGTGTAGTCAAACCGATCTGGTCCGTTACCGTTGTTGTTCACGGTTGTCGGGAGGGTGATTGAATCACCTGGATTAACCGTAAGTTCCTCGTTGTCGACAAGCGAAACGTCGGTTGACAAACGGTAGACGTGGTCAACATCGACTTGCAGAATCTTCGCTGCTGAAATCTTCGGGTACCCTTTCAGATGAGCCTTGATGGTCACTGCCTTTCCAAGTCCAGCAGGAGCGTCGTCAGGAGCACAGATTTTCACCTTGACCACATGCATACGGAAGTCGTCACCAGACATGAGTACCCACGGATAAGAGACACCGTCTGGGTTCAATGTCAGTCCGTTCGGGAAGATGACTTCCGTTGTCCAATTATTATCGTTTTCAGTGGTTCCTGGCGTTGTGAAGACAAGATCACCTGTATCGAAGTATTTCTCAACCTCAATCTCAAACACATGGCAGTTCGGATCCAACGCATTCGGTGCGTATGGAGCCGGCGTTACGATGGCTTCCTGATCGGTGATGTTGAACACAATGTTGTTTGACGAACGAATCGAAACGAAGACGCCGAGTTCTAGGATGTCGTACGTTCCCTTCTCAACGGACTTGACAGGCTCGCCTGCTGACCATCCCTTGAGCAGAATGACGAACGCACCAGGGTCTTCAGACGTAGGTACGCTGATTTCGAGGTTCTTGGTGACCGTTTGTTTTGGATCGAGTTGGACACTCAGGGGGAAGTTCACGTCCCACGCAAACGGAAGCAACCATTCTTGACGCCCCTCAAGGGTTTGAGGGTCCCAGAACAGGAATGTGTCTGCTACGTTCCCTGTATTGGTGATCGTAATCGAGAAGATGGCTGTCTGGCCCTGTTCCACGTCAGCGACGCTATGTGATGCATCCAAGTCGATTCCGTGAACAACGTCCATGAGGGTGAGCGTTGTGATTTCTGAACGGATAGCTGGGTCCTTGTAGGACTTTGCATCAACACGAATCTCTGCGAGTTCGTCGGCATTTGCTTGGTAAATCGATGGTGCACGGACACGAAGATAGAACCGAATCGATTCGCCACCTTCGAGGAAAATTTCAGTGTCTGGGAAAATCGCAGTATGATTGTCGGCAAAGAACAGCGTCGCCGTCCAGTTTGTTGGAACACCAGTTATGTTGAGACCATAGGAGTCGGCTACAAGGTCTTTCGGACCTGGCGTAGAGTTGTTCATGGTAAGATTGTAGATGGTTTGTTCGCCGGGTTCTATCACATGGTAGAACGTCTCACCATCGTCGAATTCTACATCGACTTGTCCAGTGAGTACGTGTGAGTAACAAATCGTGAATCGATTGTTGTTGGTCTCATCGTTGCATTTGTTGGTATCTGACCATGCAACGTGCGCACCGCTTCCTAAGTCATTCGAGAATGCTGGAGGCATACCGATACTCGGTTTGTAACCAGAGTTGGGCCCGAGTTTGTTGGAAGACCACGAGGTGACAGCAACGGTCTCCCAAGGATCGAGTGCTGTAAGTCCATCTCCTTCGAGTGACGTTTGGTTCAATCGCACGTAGAGAAGTTCTTCTCCAGCCGATGTGTTTCCAGAGTCAACCCATGCGATGTGGACTTGGTTTTGGTCGTCCGTAAGGAGGGAGGGGAAGACGGAATTGCCGGCCCATGGCGCATTCTGCGGCAAGCCAGCATTGGTTTCAACGTTGGAGATTGGGGTATCGTTGATCTTCTTGATGGCGTATGTGGAAAGACCGTCATCACGACCGTCAAATTCTCCAGCACCCTGGAGTCGGAGTTTGGTGTAGTATATCTCGTAATTGACGTCCTTCTCGAAACCGTAGTCACGTCCATCCATCCATGCGATGTGCGTGTTACCTTCCATGTCAACACCAATCGATGGGTGGAACGAGTAAGCGTCATCAATCGTGACACGTGTATCGTTGACAACAACAAGGTGGCCCTCAGAGCCCTTTCCGGTGTCTTCTATGTAGCCACCATTCTGAGCAACGGTTCCAGAAACACCAGGAACCCAGCTCAGGTCGTTGTTCATCTTACCATATGGGTCGAGAACAGACATGTAGATCTCACGTGAGTTGTTGGTGGAGATGTAAACCATCGCTTCGACAAGGAGCGACATTTGGCTTGCACCGCCGCTTCCAGATGGGAACTCGTAGACCTGTCCCCCAGCGTCTGTTGATCGGATGGTGTTACCTGGACAGTTTCGTGCAGCTGTGCTCTGGACACCGTTTGGGCACTGAGCCAAGTCCTTGAAGTGCGATTGAACGCTTGTAGCACCGCCGTAGGTTTGTCCGTACATTCCGACTGGGACGACGCCTGCGTTGACACAATTGTCGTGTGCTTCTTCGATGGAGGTCGTATCATCAGCTTGCTGTGCAGGGTCCCCGTCTTTCGGTCCTTCATCGGAAATCGGGATAGCAATCTTCGTTGCGTTCGGATTCCACTTGTGATCGTCTTGAGTCGGAGGGTTTCCTGGAACATTGCCCTGTGAATCCTTCCAAGAAAGACATGCCCAGTTGGTTCCTGGGCCCCAGTCCTCTCCAGAGTATCCAGAGTAGGTATTGCCGTTGTAGACGGTTCCTGGAAGTTTTCGAATACCACCAGAATCATCTCCTGGTGTGATACCAAGAGCTGTCGAACGAGGCCCAGCATTCTTGTTGTGTGTTGCGCAGTTGCCACTGCTCGCAGCACCAGGGAGTGTGTTTCCGAGACCATAGATGGTTTCGTAAACCGTCATGTTTCCTTCTTGGAGCATTGGCTTGAGGCCTTGGAAGGAGCCTCCAGCTGCGAAGTTACCGCCGTAAATAACCGTACAAACGTCTGCCCATTCGGAGTACATCGATCCAGATGTATCGACGAGGAAAACAAGTTCGACCTTTCCTCCACGGGTGTCGTCCCATGCGATTTGAACAAGGTCGTTTGAGTCTACAACGATGTCCGGGTGACCCTTGTGTCCGATAACCGGAGTCAAGAGTGTGTCTTCGAAGAGTGTGAGGACCGTTCCCCCACTGAACTCAGGCTGTATCATGGAGTAGTAGATTTGGGGTTGGTTGAAGAATTGCTGCAACTCGTCATAGGAATCTTGCCATGCAATGTGGAGGTTGCCTTGGCTGTCAACATCAATGGATGGCCAGTCACGGTCTTGGGCGCGCATGGAAATGATGGTATCATCGATAACGGAAATAGCAGTATCTTCCGCAGCCATTCCATCGAGTGGCGCGAGATACGGGTTGATCGAAGTATACATGATTTTGTGTTGACCAGACTTGTCCGCCCAAACCAGGTGAATTCGGTCATTGTCATCGATAACCATATCTGGGTGCCAAACTTTGTGTAGTCCTGGGCTTGTGATTTGCGTCGCATCAATCAGGGTTTCGCCGCGTGGAGAAAGCATGGAATAGTACAGGTGTTGAGTGTTCCTTGCCCAGACAATGTGAACGTTTCCTTCACTATCTGATGCAACTGCGGCTTGGTTGTCGGATGCCGTTCCACCGTCAACAATCCGAACAGCTTCGGTAATAACGACTTGAGAGGCTTCGGCTTGCTCTGTTCCTATCACCATTCCAGAGAATAGGGACAGAAGAAAAAGGCTGACGAGGGTAATCGATTTGGTTGTTTGACGCATAGTAACACCTGTGTGACTTGAAGCAGCCTTCTCCACTACTTAACCGCGACCCTTACGCGTCAGAAAATGCAGGAGTGCAATGTGTCATTCAAGCCCATTCATCCGGATCCAATCCAGTTCCAAAGGGCATCATATCGTTGTACTCAATTTGAGCAGGTTCTGGTGCACTTTCTTTGGGTTGCTTGCGCTTCTTTTGCTCCGTCCAATCATCAACAGGACCAGGTTCTCCTTTCCCAGGACCGTAAGCGAATTTAATTTCATGAATCATGCTTAATTTGGCAAGCCAAAGACGGCGCAAGCCGTGCATGAGGGCGTTCTTGTTTAGCCCATCATGCCATATTGGCAAACTCACATTGAATGCTTGGAGAGGCCCAGGTTTTTCTTTGCCTTCGTGACCCATGTGGATGCCCCAGTCGAGCTCTGCACGCATGAGCGAGAGGCGGCACTCGTGTACCCACTCTGACCAGACCTCTGGCTCTTCGTTCATGTGCTCCTTCATCTGCTCTTGTTGGCCCAAATCGACTCGCGTCATGCTCGAAACGAAAACGAGGTCTCTTCCTTTTGGTAAGACGACTGCGAACATGTGGCCTTGAGGACCAGGAGGGTAGCGAACCAGAAAGTGTGCATCCGCTCGGGGGTCGTTCTTATCTCGAATTTCAAGTCGTTCACTTGCAAGCCACTGACGGATTTGCTGGACGTGCCCGGAATCGACCATGATGAACCGGAGCGTTTGGGTGTTTTGAACTCAACGCTCCTAAGAGCTTTGGAGTTCTCCTTTCAAATTCTTCAGCTTCTCATTGAGAGTCTGTTTGTATGTACCGCTCACAAAGATCCGTGCGAAGGCTCTTCGAGCATCGACGTATCCATCCCACCACAATCCAAACATTCTACCTGATGCCCAAAAGAGCGGAATCATAGAAACATAGAGAAGAACAAATGCTCCAACGTAGTGCATCGATTCGTTTCCAAACATTGTCCGAACATCGATCGAAGTGATTGCACTGATATCGCCGGAGTTTAACCATAGTATCCCGGCGCCAACGAAGGCCATGAACGGCCAAAGAATGACGGAGCCAAACATTGCGGCAAGGAATTGGTAGGTCGTTCTGGCATCAACGCCTTCATCGGTTCGATCGCCTAAAAATCGACCAAGGACCAACTGAGGCGAGAGTGAGAGAAGGAAAACTGGTAACAACATCGCCATGAATGCTGTTTTGAGGCCAAAGCCAATTCCGCGTAGAGGGTTGCCTGTCCGCAAGCGTTCTCCCTTGGCATCCAAATCTCGACCATCAAGCCCACACTCTTCAAGTTGCAAATGTACGTCCTTGGCCATCTCGACAATTGGGTGATGGGTTGGAGTTGGCTTTCCATCCTCATCTTCAGGTTCAGTTTGGTACCTGTCACGAACTTGGCGTGCGGCAAGAACCTCTTTTCGCCATGTATCGAGCGGTTGATTCAACATCCGTGATTCAAGCTGTGCGACGAGGTGGAATGCACCGTGTTCGTCCCAACTCGAAACGTTTGGTGTGATTGGTGAAAGGTGGGGGCGCAGTCCATCTCGAAGTGAGCGAACAAGATCTCCAGGGGGTTCAACCCATTCGCGCTTCTGCACAGCCTGGATAAGATCCTCGGGGATGTCATCCTCTGGAAGATAGTGTGGTTCCCCAAATTCAACCCACATGTCAGTACGGTAGTGATGGCGGACGCGGAAATGCAAACCTACAGGCTGCATGACAGGGCATTTCTTCCCTGAACCTTTTGCGATGGCGGCTGCGGCGAGGACTGTGCGCATCGGCCCAGTTCGAAATCGCATCATATGAGATAAGTCATGGCTCGTCCCTTCAGGAAACAAGACGCATCCAAATCCACTTGCGATGCC
>CEUV01028460.1_pt1 | contig 22355 bp, 16 predicted proteins | sample 356401 | NCBI WGS metagenome assembly CEUV01 (sample SAMEA2622710, study PRJEB7988) | marine metagenome | isolation source: saline water (ENVO:00002010), including
ACACTCACTGAGCATTCATTGGCGAATCGAGCGCCATGGTTTGAAGCTGATATACCGCAGCATGACATCTTACTCGGAAATGGATTCACACCGTCTGCACCAATGATGAAATCACTCCTAGCACTCTCCTCAACACCCTTAGGCGAAGCGCACAGGAACGGAGGAAGTGGGGGCTCCGATGCTCCGAATGCATACGATGGATGGGGTATACTCAATTTGAGCGAAATCGTTGATCTCGAACAGTTAGCCTCACTCCCTTCAGATAAGGAACGACCAATTTCCGATATCTGGATTCATGACTCCTATCGGCTAATCGATGGTAGCCCTTCCGAACATTTCGAAGGACGAATGGGAGCATTGCAACCAATCGAGTACCTCATGGAGAACAGTTGGGATGGTGGGGGTGCGGCCGGGCCGTTCCTTGCAACAAATGATGTCTTTCAGCAACGCTTCATCCTCAACGGTGAGGCGCTTGATGTACGGTTGTCCACACAAGCAAAACCGGAGCCTCACCTCGTTGACGACGTTCAGCTCATGGTCCGTTTACCCGATGGTCGATTTGCTGTAGGTGAAAGTTATCGAAACGATGGTCGCTCGATGCTGTACTATGATTTTGCCGACCACCTTAACACCACAGCTTTCCCTCCAACGAATGAAACCACCGTCGGCATTCACCTTGATGAAGAAACGCTCAACGGAATTGAGTATGTTGATGTCATCGTCACGGGACGCTATGTGACGCCTGGAAATCTACCCGGTACGTTGGGTATCGAAGGCGATCGCCTTGGATTCGGTCTTGCTGTCCGTGGGGTAGAACTCGACCCATTGAATCATTCCGATGCGGATGGAGATGATGTACCGTACGAAGACGATGTGTGTCCGTTCGTCAGTGCCCTTGGCTGGGATACAGACAGAGATGGCTGTATCGATGATCTCGATGAAGACGGAATCGAAGACAACTTCGATGATTGCTTGCTGACACCCCTAAATGTTCCTGTAACCCAACAAGGTTGTGCGCAACAGAACGACGCTCCCCGGGTGTTTTTGGACGAGGTTTCGTTGCTGCAACACGACAATGAAACCATATCGATTCTCTTTTCGATTCTCGATCAGGATCCCGTTAACGTAACGATTGTTCTCGAACGTCTTGGCCCGCAGACAGGTACCGTACACGTCTGCACCATGCTTCTTTTGGACGATGCCTGGAATACGTGCTCGGTGAATGTGAGTCAAGATTTCTTCCCGTTGAGTGCATCTGGCAATTGGTCTGTGGAAATTGATGTTATCGATTTGAATTCCAGTTCGTGGACAGCCCCCGCATCGACGAGTTACACGTCTGAGCAGATTACAATCCATGTTTCGCAGCCGATTAAAGAAGAGAAGAACAGTGCCATCTCATGGTCGGATACTGCATTGTGGTCTTCTCTTGTTGCCGCCATTGTCATTTCTCTCATCGCCCAATTTGCGCTCAGAAAGTCTCGATATGTGTGAAAATTGAACAATAATTCTTCATGGTTACGAGGGGCTATCTTCAAACCTTATGGCATCCACGGTGGTTTATCCGAGAAGGTGTTCAAGATGAGCGGACGATTATATGTTGGAATTGACCTAGGAACGTTTCAGTCAACCATTGCTTCAAGCGCAGGTGCCATGCACTCTGTTGAAACAGTGGTTGGACGACCGAAAGACCCTGTAGCACGAAACTTCCTCAAGCGTGATGTTCTCTTTGGTGCTGATGCACTCAAGAACAAGCTTGCTTGCAACCTCTACCGCCCTATGGCAGCTGGTGTTGCTCAAGATGATGAAGCGAACCTCGCTGCTGCAAAGGCATTCGTATCTCACCTTATCGAGACTGTCGACCCGGAAGAATTTGACGAAGTATTTGGTGTCATTTGCTCTCCAAGTCACGTCTCATTTACCGACAAGAGCAACCTTGTAGCAACCCTACGTGGTCAAGTCAATGCTATCATGGTCGTTACCGAACCTTTTGCAACAGCCTTTGCAATCGGTGAAATCGGTGGCTCCATTGTCGTCGATATCGGCGCTGGTACAACCGACATTGCTCGAATCCACGGAACATTCCCAACCGATGAGGATCAAGTCACCATCCAGGAAGCTGGAGATTGGCTCGATCTTGAACTAAAGAACCTCATCGCAAAGAAGTTCACTGGGGCGCAAATTACCAAAGACATGGTCCGAAAGTGGAAAGAAGAGTCCTCTTACGTCGGTGGCGACGTCCGAACAGTTGAAGTTTCACTCTCTGTTGATGGTAAGAGCCAGAATGTAGACATTGGCGACCTCATTCAGGAGGCGTGTGAACTCTTGATTCCTAAGGTCGGTAACGCCATCAAGCGCATTGTCGCTGAGGCAGACCCTGAGTACCAACCGGTTCTGCGAAACAACATCATCCTCTCTGGTGGAGGTTCCCTCATCGAAGGACTTGCGGAACGAGTTGCTCGAGAAATCTCTGACATCGGTGATGTCAACGTTTGGTGCGTTGAAAACCCACTAGAGAAGGTCGCTGAAGGTGCACTCATGCTCGCAGGTGAAATGCCTGATGACATGTACACCTCCATCAACTGATTTGGTTAATTCAAGCAACACCAAAATCAGGCACCTAATGGCCTGATTCACAGGGAAGGTTCAAGAGTGGTTGAGGTTCGATAGTTCCCTGTATGACGCTTGGCGCTCCGAACCCAGATGCCTCTCAAGGTTCAACAACCAGTTCTGGAAACGACAGGGCTGCTCTTGAAGGGATGTTGAAAAGTTACCCAATTGATCAACTCGTCGAAGAGGTCTTGATCGCTTGGGATGAACTTGGGCGACGTAACGATGAGGTTGTCACAATCAAGCAAAGGCTACGAGTTTTGGAACTCGACCTCGCTGAACGCGAAGACGAAGTTGCCCCTGAAATTCAACGCCTTCACGAATCCGAAGAGCAGTTGAAAGAGGCTGAAGCTCGTATTGTTCACCTCGATCGATTGTTGAATGACACTCGACAAGAGCTCGCTTCTCAGGCTTCTTCTTTGTCCAAGGAACAACAAGACGCTCTCCATGAAGAAGTCGAACAATTGAGGGCGCTCAGTATTTCGCAAGATGAGGTCATTGCAGAGATGGAAGGCCGTATGGGGCTCATGGTTGAGGCTTTGGAAAAGGCCGCAGATGCAGGGCTTACCTCGGTTACTGCGGATGAAGTTCGCTCTTTGAAACATCAACTTGAGGAAAAATCTGCTCAATACGATGCTGAAATTGCCGCTAACAATGCTTTGGAAGAGGAGCGTCAACGTTTGCGTGATATTGCCGACCGTATGCGTGGGCTTCTCGATGCCCGCGATAAGCGTCTTGCTGATCTAGAAGAGCAACTTGAACGCGTCATGCAAGGTCCCCGCTCTGTTTCTGCTGAGCACGACTACTTGGTGGAACAAATTGAAGAAATGAAGCGAAGGCTCCTTGAGCGGAATCGAGAATATGAGTCGCTGCGCCGACGTGAGCGACGTCTTCACACCGATGTATTCGAGCGCGATGAACGTATCCAACAGATGTCACTCACCATTACTGATCTTGAGGCGGCTCTCACAGATCGCGTTGCTGAAATCCGTGAATTGGAATCTCAGAACGCTGTTGCTATGCAAGAGGTGACCAGCGTCCGTCGCGGTGAGCGAACACGAGAAGTTGTCGGACGTGTCTTTGCTGATTCACTCTCCTTGGTACGCGGCCATGATGCCAGAGAGGCTAAGCGAGAAGCGTATGCAAATAGTCCTGATGTTGAGCGCACACTTTCAACACCTGATGCCGATGATATGCGGAACCTTGCAGAAGGCGGAACCGTTGATTTGGATGTTGAGGAATCTGAACTACCTCAAGGAATGGATGTGGATGATGTTCGCCCACCTTCACCTGGTGGTAGTGGAGATCCTGTTCTCTTTGAAGATGAGTCAGAGAACACTGATGAGTGATTGTAGTCGCTGTTTCAGTAATTGTAGGTCATCGAATTCTTCAGTAATTGTTCCAGTTACAATGTAGTCTGCTCCTGCATCTGCAGCAGCTTTCATTTGTTCTGGTGTACGTATTCCTCCACCAACAAGAAGTGTGCAATGCATGGATGTTTTTGCTGTCTTGATGAGATCCAGAGAAACTGGTGATGAAGCGCCAGAACCTGCCTCAAGATACACGGTTGAGAAACCATACATTTCGGCTGTTTGGCAATATGCTGAAACAAGTTTTGAGTCGCCTGGGTGAACCAGCTCCGCTTGTCCGACTTCACCAACTGCACCTCCTGGAGAACAAACAATGTATCCGGTTGGAATGGTTTGAAGACCTGCTTGAGCAATGTATGGGGCACCAGTAAGCTGCTCTTCTATCAGGAAGCGGCGCGAGGTGCTGTTCATCAACATCATGAACAAAATTCCGTCTGCCTTTGCAGACATAGCGTGTGCTCCACCAGGGAATAAAATCACTGGAATGTTCCATATCTCTTCGTCAGCATCAGGATGTTGGCTGGCTGCAAACATAGCAAGTTCAAGGGCTTCCTGAATGGATGCGCAGGTTGCATCAACTATGTTGCTACCAGTATCGGTTGACCCCCCCACGAAAATAGCAGATGTACCACACTCAACAGCTACAAGCGCACGTTGTGCTGCGACTTCTGGAGATTGTTTGTCCGGATCGATGAGCGTTATGTGCTTCGTTCGAGACCCGCCTCGAGGGAGCATTGGCCCGTCATGCATCCACATTCCATCCACCCGTTGATGGGGGTGTGTAGCAGAGAGTTGTTAAGGAATTTCATGATTCATGAGCAAGAATTCACATACCGTATCGAAGAAGCCCCAATCATGGTTGATGTTGAGAGGCCTTTGCGAACCATCCTCTCGCGTTCCGATGCTCCAAAAGCAAAGATTCGCCTCGCCATACTTTGTTCTATTCTGAACAAAATATGGGATTTGGCCCCTCCTCTCCTCATCGGGGTGGCTGTTGACGTTGTCGTCCAAAAAGAGGATTCTCTATTGGCGCAGTGGGGCATCATCGACCCTTGGAATCAACTCATTGTCCTGGCTGTAGCGACCTTTGTCATATGGGGTCTTGAATCATTGTTCGAATACTTCTATGCGGTTTTGTGGCGTAATCTCGCTCAAACAGTACAGCACAATCTCCGAATTACGACCTTTGATCACGTCCAAAACCAATCCATGACGTGGTTCGATGAACATCAAAAGGGCGATCTTCTTGCCATCATGAACGATGATGTCAACCAACTAGAACGGTTTCTCGATAAAGGTGCAAACGATCTCTTGCAAGTAACGACGACTGTAATTGTTGTTGGTGCCGTGTTCTTGTATCTCTCATGGGAAATTGCGCTATTTGCAGTACTGCCAATTCCAGTTATCCTCTGGGGTTCCTTCCTGTATCAGAAGAAGCTCGAAGTTCGATACCGCAATGTTCGAGCAACTGCAGGACAATTGAATGCGCTGCTCGAAAATGATCTAACAGGAATGGCCACAATTCAATCGTTCACCAATGAGGCGTTGGAGTTGGAGCGGGTTCGGTCTCTATCAGAAGAATACAGAAGTGCAAATCGATCTGCAATTCGTCTTTCAGCAGCATTCGTTCCACTCATCCGCATGGCAATTCTTGCAGGTTTTACAGCAACCCTTCTCCTCGGTGGACGACTTGCATTGGACGGTGTATTGGCAGTCGGGGCATACTCCGTTCTTGTATTCATGACACAGCGGCTGCTATGGCCACTTACTCGCTTGGGTGAGACATTCGACTTATACCAACGTGCTATGGCATCCTCGGTTCGTATCCTTACGCTCCTCAATGAGCCTCGCACGGTGACAGATGGAGAGCATGTACTGGATGAGGAAATGGCGAAACAATCACCGATACGTTTCGAAAATGTTGGTTTTGCATATCCAGAACGTTCGCCCCTTTTCAACGACTTCAGCGTCGAAATAGAGGCAGGAACAACCCTAGGAGTTGTTGGCTCGACGGGTTCTGGTAAAACCACACTTACACGATTCCTCTTGCGTTTCGTTGAACCAAGTGATGGAGTCATCTCATGGGGAGGGGAGGACATCAAGGATTACACTCTTGAATCCTTGCGTCATTCGATTGCTCTCGTCTCGCAGCATGTCACACTTTTTCCAACCTCGATCCTTGAAAACATTCGATACGGTCGAAACGGTGCTACGGATGAGGAAGTCAAGCAAGCAGCACTCGCCGCTGAAGCGTTTGATTTCATCGAAGAGCTCCCAAATCAATGGGATACGTTTGTTGGTGAAGGTGGATATCGGCTCTCGGGTGGCCAACGTCAACGCATCGCCATTGCTCGGGCAGTACTGAAAGATGCTCCGTTACTCATCCTCGATGAGGCAACCTCTGCGGTCGATAATGAAACAGAGGCCGCACTGCAGCGCAGTATTGCACGAATCAGTGAGGGCCGTACGACGATTATTGTCGCCCACAGGTTATCGACCGTTCGTCATTCAAATTCCATCTTGGTGTTAGAAAGTGGAGAAGTAATTGAACATGGAAAACATGAGGGTTTACTGGCTTTAGGCGGTAAGTATGCCGCCCTGTGGTCCGTTCAGATGGGTGAAAAAATCGACTGATAAAGTTACACGCGAAAACGAAAGTATATATTCGCGAAGAAATCATTACACTTTGATGAACATGCAGTATGAAAACTCATCGAAACTACGAAGCCTGAAGTTGAACCGCCGAAACAGCGCTGTACTCGCTGTTATGCTGTTTGCACTTGCAGCCGTTGCACTACCAGCGGCTGCTGCGACCACAAACCCTGCTACTGAGTGTATTACAGACACAGTAACAGGTGAAGTTACCAACCAAGCTGACTGCTGGTTGAACGACGGAGTCGATGACGGGCTAGAACTCGTCACCTTCTTCCTGTTCTTCGTCGGATACATTTCGATGGGTGCAGCGTTCGTTTTCTTCATGAGCGAGCGCTCCAATGTAGGACCGGAACACCGCACAACCATGACAATCTCCGCATTGATTGTTGGTATTGCAGCATTCCACTACTACTACATGCGCGGTGTGTACGTCGACCACCAGGTCGTCTCCATCGAGTATCGTTACATGGACTGGATCATCACTGTTCCACTCATGGCACTCAAGTTCCCAAGCCTAGTTGGTAAGGATGCAATCACCGATGCTAAGTTCCTCGGAATGGGCTTCACTGGAGTCTGTTTCACTGGTGCTCTCATCATGATTTCATTCGGTTACCTCGGTGAAGCCGGCCTCCTCATGGGCGGCACCCAGCTTGGTGGTATCCTTGGACTCACCCTTGGTGGTGTTGGTTGGGCAATGATCATCGTTGCAACTGGTACACCATGGTCGAGCGGCAAGGGTGTCGACAACGACAAAATCCCAGAAAACCTCATGTGGAGCGCAAACGCTCTCCGATGGTTCATCGTTGTTGGATGGATTATCTACCCTCTCGGTTACCTCTTCAGCCCAAAGGCCGACATCATCGACATCGGTGCAGAAGGCGAACTCTGGATGGGTATCGCTTACAACATCGCTGATATGATCAACAAGATCGGATTCGGTGTCGTAGCATGGATGGGAGCCAAGAAGGCTGCCGAAGCTACCGCTTGAGTAGAGAGATAGATTACAGCATGTCATGACTGGGGAGGGCGCCTTACGGCGCCCTCTCCTCTTCATGGCGAGACATCTGTCGTAACGCATACTCGAGTGAGTATGTTGGAAACCGTGTTCTCCAGAACACGCTCAAAGGCCACCATACCAGCGTGAACACAATCACAACCGGTACAGCCGAAGACCACGCTAGAATTACGTTTGATCCCAAGTAAATTGGGATAAAATGGATAAGGTACAGCGTGAGTGAAAGCTGTCCTAAATGATGTAGCCCACGTAATGGTAAACGGTTCTCGAGGAGTACCCATATGATTAGAACTCCAGTACATGCACCGATAAGAAACGGAGTATTCGCTGGGAAGAAGGTCAGTATGGCCTCTCCTCGAGGTTGGGCGAATGGAATACCTGTCTGCATTGATTCGTAGAGGAACAATGTACAGAGAAGCAGTCCTGATACTATCACCAGACCGAGTCTTCGGATCGTTGGAGCATGTATGTTGATGCCTGCGCCAAGAATCGAGAAGAACATCCATGGGAACAGTGGGTATGTCCCTGTAACCAGTAGATGAGAAAGGAACTGAATGATGGTTACCACCTCAATCCTGTCATTCCATGAAAGAGTGGAATCTCCTGGTGAAAACTCGGTATTGATAATTCCAATGAGGACTAGGGTTGCTCCGAATGCTATGCTGTTCCGTGAAATACGGATCCATATTGGTGCCAAGAGGTACAGAATAGCAAACAAAGAGAGTACCCCTGGTGTGAATGGGTCAAAGAGATGGGATGCAGTGATGTTAACTAGAAACTGTGCTATTATCAAAAAAACGAATCGAATCAATGCCTTTCGTAGCGTCCATCTTGATTGAACAGTGACCCAACCTCCAACGGTTACAAACAACGGAGCTGCCAGACCTCCAAGACTTGCAACGATAAGTGCGAGCAAGGAGGTTGTTGACGCATCTGTAGGCGCCCATGTGGCTGCAGCATGCACCATTATCATGAGAAGAATGGCAAGACCTCGGATTTGATCGATGTCTTGCCGACGACTCATTCTTCGTCACCGCTGACTACGAACGTGCTCCACTGCATTTCGGAAGATTTGCAATCCTTCACCTTCCCAATCATCATCGAGATCCATTGATGTATGTTCAGGATGAAGCCACATACTGTAGAAAGCTTCTGGATGTGGCATTAATCCAAACACAAGACCCGTCGAGTCACAAATGCCTGCAATGTTTCTCATGCTCCCATTCGGACTCATTGGAAACGACAACAATTCGTCTTGAATTCCTTCACCAACAGGCGTTGTAGGATCAACGTATCGGACAACTAACAGATGGTTCGATTGTAGATTGTCGATATCCTGTTCTGTTGGCATAACAAATCGTCCCTCGCCATGGCGAACTGGGCACTCAATCCTCTGAATTCCTTTTGTCCAAATACACGGGCTTTCGGAATCGAATTCCAATGTAACCCATCGATCCTCGTAACGGCCCGTATTGTTGAGGGTAAGGCTCGCACGTTGGACAAGATCGGGCTCGATTGAAGCATCTCCAGGACCTGGTAGAAGCCCTGTCTTAACGAGCGCTTGGAATCCATTGCAGATACCGATAATTGGTTTCCCATCAGTGACGAATTGTTGCAATTGTTCACGTAGTGCGAATCGGAGACGGTTTCCGAGGAGGCGTCCGCTCCCGAGATGGTCTCCGAATGAGAAACCACCAGGTACTGCAAGTATGTCGAACTCAGATAGGCTTCTCTCGCCGTGTACAAGGCGATTCACATGCAGGCGTTCTGATGAACCACCAACCATATCGAACACTGCTGCAGTTTCTCGATCGCAATTGATCCCGAAGCCAAACAGAACGCAAACCTTGACGTCTTGACTCATTCAATCGCCCCCGTCATATCCAGTGCTCCTTTCCAGGATTGTGTTAATTGTTCAACATCGGCTTGTATCAGTGTGTCATAGCCATCCTCAATCAACAGCTCTGAGGATGCTGAAACCATACCTATGAGATGGAGGTCAGTACCTTCCATCATTTCCACAAATGCGACTTCGTGTTCCGCTTCTACAGATACAACAATTCGGCCCAGAGATTCGCTCCAAAGGCGGCTGAATGCATCTCCTGGTCCAATTCCATCAATGTCAATGAAAGCCCCACATCGTCCTCCGATGCACATTTCAGCAAGTGCAATCGCAAGACCGCCTTCGCTGCAATCGTGAGCAGTGCGTATCATTCCAGATTGAATGGCTGCAGATAATTTACGATAGACTTCCAATTGAGCTTCTGGATTTTCAAGTAAAGGAACTTGTCCACCAATTCCACTCACTTCCTCGCGCTCTTGAAGATGGAAAGCAACCTCAGAGGCACCTAGCTCATCGTATGTTGTTCCTACAAGGTAGATGCGTTCACCATGATGTTTGAAGTTCGATGTTGCTGTTTTTCGAACATCTGGTTGATTTCCAAACAAGGAGAACAACATTGTTGGAGGAATCGAAATCTTGTTTGGCCAGACTCCGTAATCGTTCTTCATAGAATCTTTACCAGAAACACAAGGAAGGCGGTAAGCACGGCAAACGCGTTCAAGTTCTCGATTTGCTCGAACAAGTTGTGCAAGCTTGAACTTCCCATCCGGCGTCTTCTCAGATTCAATCGGGTCAGGCCAACAGAAGTTATCCAAACCTGCCATCTTGTCAATATCGACGCCAACGCATACGGCGTTTCGAACGGCTTCATCGATTGAGGCTGCGACCATCGCTCCTGCATCAATATCGGAATATCGCGGGGCAATTCCACACGATACGACGAGGCCTTGTGAATCACCATGGATTGGAGCAATAAGACCAGCATCTCCAGGTCCGTCGCGTTCAACACCAACAAACGGTTTCACAACAGTCTGAGCGATAACTTCGTGATCGTATTGCCGAACCCAAGTTTCCTTTGATGCGATGTTGGGTCGTGCAAGCATTTCCATCAAGAGTTTGTTCTGATCTAGATTTGTTGGAGCGGAAAACAGTTCGTGTTGTGGAGGGATCCACTCAGACTCGAGTTCGAGTTGAGGGACACCGTCATGAAGGAAAGTGATTGGAAGGTACGCAACCGTTTCATCTCCGTGTTTCACGTGGAAATAGCCCGTATCCGTGAATGTAGCAACTTGTGTGGCTTCAACTTCGTGCAGCTTTGCAAGTGTTTCGAATGCATCTTTATCTTTGGGAGAAACGGCTACCGTCATTCGCTCTTGGGATTCTGAGACAAGGATTTCCCAGGAGGAAAGGCCTTGTTGCTTCAATGGGACTTTACCGAGGTCGATTTCACAACCATTGGTATACTCTGCCATTTCTCCAATCGATGAAGAGAGACCCCCTGCTCCATTGTCGGTTGTGCATGTAATGAGGCAAGCATCTCGAGCCTCAAGGAGCATGTCCATCATTTTCTTTTGAGTAATTGGATCTCCAATCTGTACGGCGCTTGATGGTGACTCGTCTGTTAATTCAAGTGATGAAAACGTTGCACCATGGATGCCATCTGAACCAACTCGCCCTCCAACCATGTAAACCAAGTCACCAGGAGTTGGATTCTTTTCATGTGATTCACGGCCATCTGCTAATCGACGTGGCATAAGGCCAACCGTTCCACAGTAGACCAATGGTTTTCCAATGTAGCGCTCGTCAAAAACAATTGATCCATTGATAGTTGGGATTCCTGATTCATTACCGCCGACACGTACACCAGCATGTACGCCTCGAAGGACACGTGAGGGATGAAAGAGAGTTGATGGTAACTCACCGGTCCAATCTGGTGGGCCGAAACAGAAGACGTCTGTATTGGCAATCGGTCGAGCTCCCAAACCTGTTCCGAGGATATCGCGATTTACGCCAACAATTCCGGTCATTGCACCTCCATATGGGTCGAGTGCAGATGGTGAATTGTGTGTTTCTGCCTTCATACAAATGGACCAGTCATCGTTCCAGGCGATCACTCCAGAGTTATCGTGGAAGACGGAAAGAAGCCAATCAACCTCTTCTGCCATATCATGCGTTGGTTTCATGATGTGTGTTTTGAACAACGAATCGATGGTCGTATCTTCATTTGTTTCTGTATCAACGTGATGGATTTTGCTTGCAAAAATCTTGTGTTTGCAATGTTCGCTCCACGTCTGTGCAAGACATTCCAATTCGACATCTGTTGGGGCATCGGGTGAAATTCCCACGCTGGTTCGAGCTGTGCGTGTTGCTTCGTCACGGTAGTGATCACGAATTGTTTGCATTTCATTCAAGTTCAATGCGAGCAATCCTTCGTTTGATAAGTGAATGAGTTCTTGATCGGCAACTTCGAGATCGATGATTGCTGGAGCTTGGCGTTCAATGGTTGGTCGTTCTGGGAACGTCAAGTGCATTGCCTGATTTGTTTCAAGTTGTTCCTTTGTTGTAAGGATTGACTTCTCAATTAACCCGTTGAAGAGAGTAGAAGCAAGCCAATTGTAATCAATGCCATCCGGTAATTCGAGGAAGGCATAGGATATGTACGTCGATATGGTGGATTCTCCTTCTGGAAAGAGTACTTTGAAGCCATCGTTTGCTGCTGCTCCTGGGTTGTCTGTGACACCGGGTTTGAATCCAACGGTTACTGTGAGAGTTGGAGGTGTTGGAAAGAAGGTTTGATTCTCAAGCAAGGAGGTATTTGTAGCGCCGAATTCAATGATTGGATCTGAAAAAATATCCTGGACGTGTGGCTCTATTTCTGACGCAGAATAATCGCTACGAATGAGGTATCCACGAATGCTGCGAACCTTTCCGACATCGATACCATGGTCGGCAAAAAGTTGACGTTGGACAACATCACCAAGGACATCACGCATACCCTCTGTCTGCAATGGAGTGACTTCGACTCGAACATCCTGGACTGACATTGGTTCCGACCCAAACACAGTTCATCGCATACGCTCTTTGAACACTACGGAAGGGTTCATTCGGGTTTCAACATCGTTTTCAGGAATTGTCCAGTATAACTTGCATCCACATCTGCAATCTGTTCAGGTGTACCCTGAGCAACAATTTGACCACCACGATCGCCTCCTTCAGGACCTAAATCGATGACATAATCACTGCACTTGACGACATCCAAATGATGTTCGATGACCACAACAGAATGGCCTTTTGAACGGAGTTCAAGCAGTACATCAATCAAGAGCTGAACATCACTGAAGGACAATCCAGTCGTTGGCTCATCGAGAATGTACACCGTATGTTTGTGGGGTGGCCGGCGCAGTTCGCTCGCAAGTTTGACGCGTTGTGCTTCACCGCCTGACAATGTTGTAGCAGGTTGTCCAAGTCGAATGTAGGAAAGACCAACGGCGTTCAACGTCTCAAGCGTTCGGTGAATCTTCTTATGATTCTTGAAGAAAACAACTGCCTCGCCTACTGGCATTTGAAGGACATCGTGAATGGTCTTTCCTTTCCAGGTAACTTCCAAGCATTCTCTTGTGTAACGCTTACCATTACAGATATCACATTCAATCCAAACATCAGGAAGGAAATTCATCTCAAGTTTGATCGAGCCTGCTCCTGAGCAGGCTTCGCAGCGCCCACCTTTAACGTTGAAACTGAAGGTTCCTGGTGTATAGCCACGTTCTTTAGCAAGGGTTGTGTTTGCAAACAGTTTGCGGATTTCATCGAAGACTTTGGTGTATGTTGCTGGATTCGAACGTGGTGTGCGACCAATTGGGGATTGATCGATAATGATGGCCTTGTCAACATGCTCCAAACCTTCGATACTGTCATGCTTTCCAGGCAACTTCTCAGAGTTATGTAAGTGACGTTGCAACGCTGGCGAGAGAATACCAGAGATAAGTGAGGATTTTCCTGATCCTGAGACGCCTGTAATCGATGTGAAGCAACCAATTGGTATCTTCACATCAACGTTGGAGAGGTTGTTGTGTTGTGCACCTTTAATTTCCAACCATTTCTTTTTCGGAGCGATTCGTTCGGATGGTGGATCGATAGAACGGCGGCCCGAAAGGTAGGCCCCAGTTACTGATTCTTTGGCTTTCATGACCTTCTTTGGAGTCCCATTAGCGACGACTATGCCCCCCTCAAGACCAGCTCCCGGTCCGAGATCGCAAATCCAATCCGCTTGCCGCAATGTGTCTTCATCGTGTTCAACGACGAGGAGTGTGTTTCCAAGATCGGTGAGTTCTCTCAATGTTTTGAGAAGGCGTTCGTTATCGCGTTGATGGAGTCCAATCGAAGGCTCATCCAGTACATACATGACCCCAGTTAATCGAGAGCCGATCTGAGTTGCCAGTCGAATTCGCTGGCTTTCACCGCCGGACAAGGTGTTGGCTTTCCGATCAAGTGTAAGGTAATCAAGACCAACAGATTCCAAAAAACCCAATCGGTTTTCGATCTCTTTGAGAATCTCATTCCCAATGAACAACGATCGGTCATCAAGAGCGGTTAGGACATCTGCATACTGTTCTGGAGGTCCGTCAGCTTCTGGATGTAGTGCTTTAATGAGTTGATATGCTTCGTGTACCGAACTGCGACTTACTTCAGGAAGTCGAATACCTCCTACAGTCACGAATCGCGCCGCCGGGTTGAGTTTCTCTCCATTGCATGCATGGCAGTCCAAATCCGTCATACAAGCGATCAATCTGTTGCGGGTGCGATCGGAGGAGGTTTCAGAATACGTGCGCTCAAGTCGCGTAATGATGCCCTCCCAAGGCCTATTCATCTTATACACAGACCCATTATCAGATTCGAAATGGAAGTGAATAATGGTCGAACCTGAACCATGTAGAAGGATGTCTTTCGCATCCTCATCAAGTAATCCGAACGGGACATTGGGAGAGATTCCATAGTGCTCGCACACCTGCTGGAGGAGTTTCTTGTACCAACCTGGGGACATGGATTGTCGCCAAGGTAGAACACACCCGTTTGCAACTGTGAGTGTATCGTCGATGATGAGTTCGGGATTGAATTGTCGTTGAATACCCAATCCTTGGCAATCGGGGCATGCCCCTAGGGGGGAGTTGAATGAAAAGACACGTGGCGAGAGTTCAGGCATGAATGCGCCGTGCTCTGGGCAGGCAAAGTCTTCCGACCATGAGATGGTCGTATCCACTGGATGATTGGGGCGGCTCATTCCATCGGATTCTACGGCTGTTTTTGGTGCACGTAGGCTGGTTACTGCGAGTGCCCCTCCTCCGAGCCGGAGTGCATTTTCAACGGCTTCTGTGGTTCGATGACGGCGATCTTTCGAAAGAACGAAACGATCGATTCGCACGTCGATGTCGTGACGGAAATTTTTGTCCAATGCTGGGGGATTTTCGAAGTCTGCATCGTGGCCATTGACTCGCCCGTTCATGTAGCCCTGTTCGACGAATTGTTTGAATAATTCAGCATGCGTTCCTTTCCGGGCACGGACGACTGGGCTCCATACAGCAATGGTGTGCTGTTCAAAATTCCACATGATGTCATCAACGATTTCCTGAACCGTCCGACGAGCGACTTCCTTACCGCACTCTGGACAGTGTGGTTTCCCGATTCTTGCCCATAGAAGTCGCAGGTAATCTTGAATTTCCGTTACAGTGGCAACGGTTGATCGAGGATTGTGAGAGCCCTGTTTTTGGTCAATCGAAATGGCAGGGGAGAGGCCTTCAATCCCATCACAATCAGCTTTTTTCATCTGTCCGATAAATTGGCGGGCATAGGATGAGAGTGACTCAACATAACGACGTTGGCCTTCTGCGTAAAGTGTATCAAAAGCAAGACTGGATTTACCAGAGCCAGAAACTCCTGAAATGACAACGAATTGCCCTCTTGGCAATTGCACGTCAATATCCTGCAGATTGTGGGTTCGCGCACCGCGAACTGAAATCCAGTCTTGATTTACCGGCATATGAACAGTTAACCCGTAATGTCAAGGGTTCTTCAATCCGTGCCTCCAAGCAGGGTTGAATTCAGACTCAAATCGGACCGGGTCATCCGTATCAGGATGTAAGAATTCAAGCGCTACAGCATGCAAACATATACGTCCATGTAGGTTCGTTGTCGCTCCATGCATTTTGTCACCAACAACTGGCGTACCACTTTCAGCAAGAGCCACACGTATCTGGTGGCGGCGTCCTGTCTCAATGACGACGTTAAGGAGGGTTTCATGTTCTCCTCGAGCGATCACGTCCCATGTCGTCATAGCGCGTTTGCTTGCCTTCGTCTTCGTTTCAGACACAAAGACGCGTAGATTTTTGTCTTCGACGAGATGGTGATCGGCTTGCCCGGATTCTGCGACCCCCTCGACAAGTGCAACGTAGTGACGATGGACCAATCGTTCAGCAAATTGTTCTTGTAAATCGCGTTTTGCAGATTCCGTCTTTGCAAAAACCATGATGCCAGAAGTGGCTTTATCGAGACGATGAACAATAAAACACCATCCATTCTTCCTCTCAGAGCGACAGTACTCAACGCACCGATTGTGAAGTGTGTCTTGCTCAAGTTTGTCTGTCGCAACAGAAAGTAGACCTGCTGGCTTATCGACAACGAGAATGTTATCATCCTCAAACAAAACGTCGAGGTCGTGAGTTTTCGCACTCATCACACGTATTTCCTCGAGAGTAATCTTTGCCTTCGGATGAATCTCAACGACCTGTCCTTTCAAAACGAGGTGTTTTGCACGGTGGGTGATGGTTTCATCAACAGATATGCGTTGATTTGTGAGCATTTTTCGAAGGACATTTGTGCTTGAATTCGGTTGCATGATTTTGAGAACCTCAAGCAAGTGAAGGTCTTCTTCGACTGTTTTTCTCATACACATCCCTTACAATAGGAGGACTCGAATCAGTTCCCCTGCTTCTCCCGATTGTCCTGGTTGGAGAAGCGTGAGTCCATCTGCAGAAGATAGGCTGTCGATGTTGCCCGAACCCTGATGTTTGGGTTGGTTGGCAATGAAACCGCTCTCTGTTGATTGAAGTGTAACTCTACGTAATGTAAGACAGTCCTTTGTTGAGCGAACATTGGTGTTGAGACGGGCGTGAACAATGCGATCGCGTGGGTATGTTGTGTTAAGGGAACCGCGCAGGTATGGAACGACCAGCATTCGGAAAACAACATGGCTACTCACTGGGTTTCCAGGCAGACCAAATATTGGAGTTCCATTCCAATGGCCGAAAAGAGGGGGGGATCCGGGTCGTATCTTGACCCTCCAGAAGACAAGATCGCCTTCCGTTTCCATCAGCTTACGTACAAAGTCCCATTCTCCCATTGAGACGCCCCCTGATGTCAGAAAGAGATCGCATTCCTCTGCTGCAACATCGAACTGTGCGCGCAATGCATCCATCGAGTCATGCACTGCTGGGTAGCGAATAGGAGTATGTCCAAGCATTTTCACAAGTCCGGATAGCCCGTATGAATTGGATTCGTAGATTTCACCATAAGAGAGGTCTTCACCTGGAGGTTTCAATTCATCGCCTGTCGAGATAATGCCTATTTTCATTTTCTTTACCACAGGTACTGATGAATAACCCATTGTAGCACACATCGAGATGGATTGGGGTGTGAGATAGTAACCCTTCTCAAGCCCAACCTGATCCACTGCAATGTTTTCACCACACTTCCGAATGAAATGTGGTTTTGATGGTTGGTTGAGTGTGACATTGTTGCCATCGATTGTACATGCTTCAATTGGAATGATGGCATCTGCTCCCTCTGGTACAGGGGCGCCGGTCATGATTCGAACCGCTTGTCCGCTTGTAACAGAGAGTTGTTCATCTCCGGCTGCTGCCTGAGAGGTTGCGATGATATCCAGTGTTGATGGAGCCTCTTGTGTGTCTTCAAAGCGGACGGCAAATCCATCCATTGCAGAATTATCAAAAGGAGGGTCATTGACTTTAGAGGATAGATCCTCTGCAAGAATCCGTTGATGTGCCTCATCCAAACTCACATACTCAATTGCGTGGGATAGTGGATATTCCAAGGAGAGTTGAATCGCCTTTTCAAGTGGCAGGAAATACGGTACATCCTTCATACAATCACTTCTACATCCAGTGGTTCGCTTCGCCAACCTCAAAGGTTTGTCTCACTTCGGGTTGGTGTGGTAGATTCTACTAACCTTTGGGATGTGGTTGTTCGGACCCTTGTAACAAGTGGTTCAGCGACAGTTCTCGCTGGGGTTATGGCTATTGGTTTGGCCATCGTTCTTGCCAACAGTGAATGGAAAGCAAAACCATTGTTGCGAGGTGTTACACAAGCATTGTATGGTCTTCCGCCGGTTGTTGTTGGTGTAGTTGTTTACATTGCATTAAGTAAGGACGGTGTTTTAGGCTCGTTGAATTGGTTGTTCACAATTCAAGGAATGATCGTCGCACAAACAATCCTCATATTTCCCTTGATTCTCGGCGTCTCATGGACCGCTCTTGAGCGTGTTTCTTCCGATAAGCGAGATGTTTTGCGGGTTATGAACGCCACTTCAAAACAACGTGTTCTTTTGGAAATCTATTGTGCTCGAAGAGGTATCACAAACGCTGTACTTCTCGGCTTCGGCCGAGCCGTTGCTGAAGTTGGTGCTGTCTTGATGGTTGGAGGTAACATCGCCGGAAAAACACGGGTTCTGACAACGAGTGTCGTCCTTGAAACAAGTGTTGGCCGCCTCGATGTTGCATTGCAAATTGGATTGATTCTTCTGATCATTTCACTGATCATAGCATTTGGACTCCAATTTTTACAATACGTTCGATATTTTGAAAGACATTCACTTGGACTGGAAAATGCGAGTTCTAAACCATTTGAAGACTTTAACGTCTCATGGGAAAATTTGGTAGTTGAGAAGGATGGTATTTCAATTGTCAAATCATGTTCAATCGATGTGTCTGGAAATGAAATTGTAGCACTCATGGGCGAATCTGGATCGGGTAAGTCCACTCTGCTTCGAGCCATGTGTGGGCTTGAAAAAGAGTCAAGTCGTTACGCTCATCGACTCGCATTTGTTCCACAAAACCCGGTCTTGGTGATGGATTCTGTTGCAATGGAGCTTGGTCTTGCTTCAAGGCTTCATGATCATTTGGCAGATGCAGGAAAGTACTTTGCTTCAATATGTAATTTCGAAAAGAAAGAAAACCAGCGTACCGATTCACTCTCAGGTGGTGAAATTCAACGCATTGCCTTCCTACGCGCACTATCAATGAATCGTGAAATACTCATTCTTGACGAAGCAACATCTGAACTCGATGGTGCTTCTGTCGAACGAATTGAAGAACAAATTTTGTCCTTTAAAGAGCGGGGTGGAGGTGTTGTGTTTGCTACACATAATCCATCTCAAGCTCGAAGGTTAGCCGATCGTATTCTCTTCATCCATGAGGGTGCGTTCATTCCAGAGGGTCATGAGGTTGCACAACAGTTGCTCGATGGGAAACGAATGGGTTAGACTGCTGGCTCGCCACCGAAGAACAAGGATTCGTTCTCAACTCTGTAATCATCAATGTGTTGGGAGGATGTTACGAGGAAATCTCGCAATGCGGTTGTTGCTGTGCTGTGTTCATTATCCATTAGAAGAATCGAATAGGGATTCACAAGTAGTGCATCGTTATACTCGTGAAGAACGAGATTGGTGTTCCCTTGTCGGTACAAAGCCGTGCCGCGATCGGATAGTGTCCAACATTCCAATTCGTTTGCGATGGTAATCGCAGCTCCCATTCCTTGCCCAATCGATTGATAGCCGTCCCATACAGGATGATATCCTAAAGAGTCCTCGACAAATTCAGCATCGGATTGGTTTGAGAAGGTTCGCCAAATCGCCTGTTCTTTTTGGTGGGTGCCCGATTTATCTCCGCGGGAAACAAAACATTGATCGTTTTCAAGAAGCCAAGTGAGTGTTTCGTTTAGATTGCTAGAAACGGATGTAGGACCAAGAAGAACGAAGCGATTCCAAGCAAATGTTGTACGGTTTTCAGCGAATCCATTCTCAATAAATTCCAATTCGCGTACAGGATCGTGGACGATAAGAACGTCTACATCCTTGTTTTTTGCAAGCGACAGAGCAGCTCCAGAACCAACAGCAATAACATCAACATGTATTTCTGTCAAATCTGTAAATTCTGGTAAAAGAACCGATAAGAGTCCAGAATCCCTCAAAGAGGTTGTTGTAGCGAGGCGAATGGTGGTCTTCTCTACATCTTCATTCGCCTGAAGGCAACCTTGTAAGGAGGGTAGAAGAAGTAGAAATATGACGATAGGTAATCGTTTCATTTCAATCGAATGTCATCACATTTCCACACTCTGGATAAGTGCATGTCACTGTATATCTTGCTCGGGTGGGTTTCATGATTTTGAGCATGGACCCACACATATCACACTGAATGTTGATGGTTTCCGGTTCAGCCGCCTTTGGAGCGTCTTCGAGTGTTCGGCCAACATCTGTTGACCAGCCTAGAGAATCTGAGTAAGAGTCTGCTTTTTTGATCTTGTTCTGACGGAGAGTAAGTCTCAGCTTTCGTTTCCTTCGTGGGCGCTTTTTTCCACCAGGTGCTTTTGCCGCCATGCTATCATCCTTCGCTAGGGGTAGATGTATTCAATTGCTTCTATCAACCGATTCAAATTAATGTGAGGGGATGTATTGGATGAAAGATACATTGTTGATTGCATCATGGATTATCGACCCTGCCATGTAAGATAGGAACGATAGACTCAGAATTGCGAAGAGAAAATATGGGGTCCTTGAAAAGACTGTTAATCCGAAAATACAAGGGAGTAGAACTAGAATTTGTGGAATTTCCGTCATCCCTGCATTAAATGATATCAAAATACAAATTGGGAGAGAAATAAGCAACAAAACTATTTTTGGTAAAGATCGGTGTGGTGATGTTAAATCATCAAGATCATTGTTTTTGTTGGTAATGGGATTCTGTTGTGCAAAGTTCTCTTGTAATTTGTTAAAGAAAATCTTTTCTGAAATACGATTGATTGCTATGGATTTTGATTCCCCGTCTCTTGGTTTTTCTATTCCTGATTCAATCAGTTTCTGGGCCTCGTTTCTCGATCGTTCGAGGATCAAGATTTTAGGATCGAGGACCATTATCCGTTTTTTGTCAGTATGATATACATTCTTTTCTCCTACAGGAGTCATATCACTTCTGATTCCCCATTCTTTGGAAGATGTACGCGATGTCCTTTCGACTCGAGTTCCTCGGCCAGGGGCGGTCGTGCCATGTTCGGATCTGAGTGATAGATGACGACATCCTCTGCTTGGCAATCTTCCGCAAATTGGACGATTTCCTGATGGCCAGCGTGTGTTGAAAATGAATACTGGTCAACATCGAGTTCAATGTTGGCAAGTTTGCCAAAAATCGGGACTTTACGCTCCTCGAGTAGTCGACGTCCACCAGTGTTTCGGGCTTGGTAACCTGTGAGAAGAATTGCATTCCTTCGGTCATGACGTAGTCGGTTCAGATACCAAATTGATGGGCCCCCGTCCATCATACCTGAAGTGGAAACGATGACATCCGCATCAAGCGCTTTCTTACGATCTGATTTACTTGAAACCCGACGGCACCACTTCCAAGCTGATTCAAGAGCTGAAGGATCGCGGAGTGTTTCTGGATGTTCCATTTGCAATTTTGCTACTCGCTTACCCATTCCATCAACATGAATATCCAGTTCAGGGAGATGTTTGTGAAGCAACATAACAACGTCCTGAGTACGGCCGTTCGCAAATGCTGGAACGAGAGCTGTTCCGCCTCGGTCCACTACCTCAACAATTCGTTCAATGAATCGTTCATTTTCTTCTTGTTTTGGAGGGTGATCACGACCACCGTATGTTCCTTCCACAAACAAGACATCTGTTTTCACGGGCTTTGCACCGATTGTTAGTTGTGAATCTCTTGTATCAAAGTCACCAGAAAACAAGACCGATTTGTTGGGTGTTTCAACATGAAGCATCGCTGCTCCAGGAATGTGTCCAGCTCGATGGAGTTCGAGTTTCCAATCATCTTGTTTCCAAGGCGCATTGAATTTGTGCGTATCCCATGCTGAAAGTGCAAGGTCAATGTCACGTTTATCCCACGGGAGAGGGTAGCCTTCGATTGATGATACCTTGTGGCAGTCGTACCACATCATTTCTGATATCGCTGCAGTCAACTCTGTTCCGTGGAGTGTAGAATTATGATTTGAAGCAAGCCAGGGAACCATACCTAGATGATCGATGTGTGAATGCGTAATGATTGCATGAGAAACATGCGGTGCTTCATTTGGATATCGAGGTGGTTTTGTCGGAGCAATTCCATAATCGAGCAGGAGTCGATTTGATCTTGGATCTTCGAGGACAATCCCCACATTACCTACCTCATTTCCACCACCAAGATAGTGATAGCGCAATCCACGTTCTGGTGGAAATTGAGGATAACCAGATGTTCGACCTGGAGCGTAGACGACCATAGTGATTGGAAAGAATAGACATGAATGAACTTGTGGGTCACACCCCTTTGTTTCCATTGGAAGAATTTCCATGATAGATCAACATTGAATTCATCTCAAAACACCATTAACAATATACACTATACGCGAGAAAATACGATTGTAATTCGTTGATTCTAGTATTCGTTCTACTTCATTGATCTTGTTGCCCGAAGATTATAATTTCCAGAGGAAACATAGGGGTCTACTGATGAGCATTGAATTCGATAAATAATTTAACAATAATTTTTCTAATGGACACTGTTTTACTCTCAAATACACATTTCTGCAT
>CEUV01003807.1_pt1 | contig 22327 bp, 22 predicted proteins | sample 356401 | NCBI WGS metagenome assembly CEUV01 (sample SAMEA2622710, study PRJEB7988) | marine metagenome | isolation source: saline water (ENVO:00002010), including
TCGTGTACGGCGAGTGGGCACCCGCCTCGGTGTACGCCAGCGACGGCGTCACCGTGGACGTGCAGCTTTCATTCAGCAACCATATCATCAACTTGCCTGTGCACTCCTCTCGTATTGTACGAAAGGCGCACGACTTTCCCCTATGGTCGCCGAGCGTATCCAAATTCGTGCTCGCGAACGGAAAGCTGGCGCTCTCCAGGGGTCCGGGACTCGTTTATCCGTGGACATACACCTCGTACGTCAACGTGCCGCAGCCAAAGCATACCAAAGTCGCAGAGTTTCAGTTCGACATGTTTCCTGTCAAATCGCATCCTATCTCTATGTACCATCGACTCAGCACGCAAGAAATCGTGTACGATCTGTACAACAGCAATACCAGAATGCCCAACAAGTTGCACCTTCTCGTATGCCAGTACGTGGCGACGCGTTTTCGAACGATCGAGGTGCAGTCGGACGCGGATATTGGCGTCTACATCGACGTTGCGCTCGAGCACCACGACGATAAGCGCGTGCAAGAGCTGCTCAGCATCGGAGAGAAAAACGCACCTCTGTTCAAAATAGCCGAGTGGTTGATGCAGCTGCAGTGCGAGAAACCCGTGTTTGATCTCGCGTTCGAGCTCAAGGACAAGAAGCTGCACGTCTCTTTGCTGTGGACAGGCATCACCGCGTCGACGAGCAGTCTGGCGTACCTCTACTCTGTGATATCGGAACCCATTCCGTACACGCCTCCGCAGTATGTCGGCATCAGCGCCGCGCCGGACATTCGGTTCACGCTGTCGCGCATGCTCGGTATGGAGGAGCAGCCTCTACAGAACATGTACGAGCGCAAGTTGGGAAGCACGACGCTGACGATCCACGCCGGCGTCAACAGCACCAAAAAGAAAACGTTCGGCGGCGTCGTTTGTGTGTACGCTCTGCGCACAAAACTACTCGTCGCAGAGCTGATGAAGCGCAAGCCGCTCAAAACACTCGTGGTCGTCGACGCGTCGAGTATATCTCTATGGGACTGCAAGCGCTACTACGGACGGCGCCGCGAGGACGGGGACCTCGTCGTCACCACCAAAAATACGTTTATGCGTCACACGGCGCACTTTAACACATTTGAGCGCATCGTGTGTGTGTCGCTGCCAGTAAACTACTCGACGTTCTACCATTCGCTGAGGGATTCGAAAATAAAAACGCGCTGGGCGATATGCAACCCGGACAATGTGGAGCGCGCGTGGGTCGTGCACGGCTTGCCCAGAGACGAGCGGGGGGAGATCTACCTTACAAGAGAGCGTCAGCTCAGCGAGGGCGTCGAGTTTCCCACAATACACCTGCGCTTCCACCAGTGTGCTCCAGGGAATACCGAAACGATTCTGAAAAATACCCGGTTACTCCCTATACAAAAGCGCGTGGATACGGTGTGCAAGTTTCTGCTGCACCCCTCGCTCGTCTCAGAGCACTTTGGCGGTGAGAGGCTCGACGCCTACGAGGGCACTGTCAAATCCATCGCCGAGAAGATCAATGTCAAGCAGGAGATGATTGAGGAGCATTTGGAGGATAAGTGCGCCGTGTGTCTCTCGGATTTCGACGTGCCCACTGTCACGACGTGCGGTCATATCTTTTGCGACGAGTGCACCAAAGAGTTGAAAAAAAGAGGCATATGCTGCCCCATGTGCAGATCTGATATCGACGGCTACATGCGTATTTCGAACAAGGACACTGAGGGTAAAATCGTCATGCACAGGGGCAACTGCTACCGCGTCACCGAGAAACCTGAATGGGGTGCCAAAATGGATTTTTTGCGCAAATATCCCCAAGCTACCATCATCTCCAGATTTTCGGCGGTACTCTCGAAACTGCGTAAGGTGCTGCCCAATCGGGACATGTACACTCTCAAAGCGCACAAGGGAGGTAGGCGCCCGAAACGCTCTACCGTCATCCTGCTCGAACCCTGCAGAGAAACACCAAACTTCGAAACTCCGTTCGGACAGGATATCGACTTGATCATTCTTTCCTACCCCGTAGAACTTTAGCTACTATAAATATAATACCATTTACTTTTAAATGCCTAACGTAGAGTACCAAGTACGTAAGCTGAAGAACGGCATGACGTGCATGTACGTGCCGATGGACACTGCCGGGAGCGCCTGCTCCAATATCGTGTACCATATCGGTTCCGCCAACGAGCTGCCGGGAGAGTACGGATTGAGTCACCTTTTGGAGCACGGCATGCACTTTGGATCCGCCAAGTACAACGCCAACACCAAGGGAGGGTTGATCACCGACATGGAGATGTACGGCGCGCTCGAGAACGCCACGACGTCCTTCTTCCGCACGAACTACTACCTCACCGTGCCCATGGACTACATCCCCATGGTGATTGACCGCGAGGCGGATCGCATGCGCGGATTGGACACCAAGATCTTTGCCGAACGTCTCACCAAGGAGTGCACCGTCGTGCTCAACGAGATGGAGATCGGACAAACCAACCCCATGCGCATGATGATGAACCAGCTGTACCTCACCGCGTTCCGCTGCCAGCCGATGCACCCCACGATAGGACTCCGCAAGCACCTCGAAGCCGCCGTCGCGAGTGAGGGCAGGACCCTGCTGGCGTACCATAAAAAGTCTTACACGCCGGACAACGCCACCTACGTCATCGCGGGTCCCTTCTCACCCAACACGTTCACGATCGATCAGCTGCACGAGAGCGTCGAGCAGTCGTTCGGGGACATACAGAGCAGCTGCTCCGACCACTGCCACTACTCGGTAGAGCCTCCCCAGACGGGACTGCGCACGTTCACCATGCCGGGAGAAGCCACGATGCTCGCGCTCGGCTTCCGAGGACCCTCGGGACTGCATCCCGACAGCATCGCGCTCACGGCGGCGTCGAGCATGCTCCGCACGAGGCTGCACGACACGCTGGTCAAGCACGGCGTGTGCATGCAGGCGGAAGCCATGTGGGATCGCTCCAAGATGGACTCGCTCTTCAGCGTGTGGTGCGTCGGCTTCCAGAACCCCGACGCCGCCATGAGCGCTGCGTGCGCCGTGATCGACGACGCCAAGACGCGCAATCCGTTCACCGCGTCCGAGCTCGCCAAAGTCAAGGAGGAGCTGCACACCGCGTGGTCGCAGGAGCTCGAGAGCGCCTCGGGCATGTGCTCCGCGCTCACCGAAGCCATTTCCATGGGCAACGCCAACGATATTAACAGCAAGTTCGACGCCCTCAAGGAGCTGCAGCCGCACCACGTGACCGCCGCCGTCAACAAGTGGCTCGTCGACCAGGGATGCACGCGGGGACTCATGTACAACTACGCGGTCAACACCGTCGACTCGAACGCGCCGGCGCCCCCGACGCTCACCTCTGTGGGCACGCGGCTCGAGGGCACGCTCCTCTCCATTCCCAGGTACGCCACCAACCCTCTGCGCATCAGCAAACCCCACCTCGTCGAGTCGGAGCACGCTCCCGGCATGGTCGACATGCGCGGAGGCGTCTACTGGAAGCGTCCGGGAACGCTCAACATGTCCGTGCGCTTTCGACCCGAAGGAGTCGACACGCAGTGGTTTGCCATGTCCATGAACGCGATGAACAACGATCCGCGCGTCCAGTGGTCGTCCTCTCCCGAAACCGCCGTTCTCACGTTCAACTGCTCGTGCGAAAAGCTGCGCAAGAACCCGTCTCTGCTCGACAACGTGTGGGGAAACCCTTCCGAGTACCACGCCGCGGGAGAGAGAGGCAAGGCGATGGTGCGCGGCATGCGCTACGACGTCAACGAGCACGCCGAGAACACCATGCTCCACGCGCTGTTCAAGCTGCCCAATCACAGCACGACTCTGAAGCACGCGGTCAAACTCATGAAAGAGGCACCCACCAGCGTAACGTGCACGGGGAACCACATGGACGCGCTCAACATCGTGCGGAACGCCTTCGAGAACAACAAGTTCTACTCGGAGTACACACCCGTGCCGCGGAACAAGCCGCAGGACGTCTGCGAGCTCACGGGAAAGACGTCCGTCAAGGTGCTGTACGGACAGGCGCTCCCCGGCATCGACAGGCACCATCCCGACTTCATTCCGCTCTCCGTCGCCTCTTCAGTACTCGGGTACGGCTTTGGAGGGTTGCTTATGAGGCGGGTGCGTATGGCTGATGGACTAACCTATGGGATTTCCAGCCACGTCGAGCCGGGAAGGTTCGGCATCAGCGCGTCCTTCCCGCCGCGCAACCTCAAGGCGGGTCTGCAGGACATTCAACAAGTCCTGGCGCAGTGGAGAGGCAGCATCACGCAGAAAGAAGTGGACAACCAGATACGAAGACTCAAACTCATGCCCACCACGCTGTCCGACAGAGCCGACATGTTCTGCAAAGCGCAGCACGTGTTCCTCAACGAAGAGGCGCTGCAGAGCTGCACGCTCGATCAGGTGCTCGAGGCGTTCGACAAACATATAGACATACATAACTTAACGTGCGTACAGATAGGTTAAAGATCGTTGTATATGCCCTCGTACCCTAACTCCTCTACCATTTCGTCGTATCCGTCTAGCGCTGCGTTCACGAAGCCGCGCAACTTCTTGTCCCTCCTACTGCCGCCCAAATACTTGCCCTCGATGGGCGTCACTCCACAGTGCTCCAGCAGTTGCTTTGCTGTGAAACGCTTCTCGTACTCGCACACCAAATATTTGAACATTCCGGTTGGAGTAAAGCGCATGTACTGCACGAGTATTTGGTTCGCAGAGCCTCTGAACAGAGGCTTCCCGGTATCTAACATATGCGCAGTGAGCGCAAGCGACCACATATCTACTCTTCCGTCGTACATCGCATCGTCTTCTCCTGCTCTCAGCATCTCTGGAGGACGAAACCACCTGGAAATCGTGTAGCCAGTCATGCTGTGGTTCGTCTTGCCCTTGCGCGATAATCCAAAATCGATCAGTTTGTACACGTTGCCTACCTTGACGATATTCTCGGGTTTGACGTCTCTGTGAATGAAGCCGTACGAGTGCATGCAGTACAGCGCCTGGCAGATATCGTGCATCACGCGCTCACCGTCGGCGCGATGTACAGGAGACGCCACCTCCATGCACACCTGGAACTTTGAGTTGATCCACCTGGACCAGAAGCGCTTGATGATGTGCTCGTGCTCAAAGTGACATCTCTCCTCGCGCAGCGCTCCGATCACAAACTCAATGTCCCTCGGGAAAGGCTGCAGCTGCGTGCTCTTCACTGCGCGACTCAAGCCGTACTTTTTCACTAATCGCACAGATCCGTAAACGCCCTGACCCAACATTTTGTGCCTTAGAGTGACACCATGCTACACCATGACTCTGTCCGCGTGGGACAGCGCCTCGCGCGTGTATTCGTTGAACTCACCGTACACAGTTACACCTATATTGCGTGTTTTGCATAGTTTGATGAACAGCGCAAGATTAGGATAGGTATGTGCGTTCAAAATCACAATATGATCGTACCTGCGGTAGTCAAACATCATCAAATCGCTTTTCACGACGTGCGTGCTTCCGTAGTCAACTTGCTGAGGCGCGCCGAAATTGAGGCAAATCATGCGTCGATCAACACTGGCACTATGAGTACACTATAAGTACACCATCATTACTACAAAATGGTCAAGTGTTCCTGCGAAGACATGAAGGGCAAGTCTAAGGGCAAGACCAAGGGCAAGACCAAGGGCAAGTCTAAGGGCATGAAAGGCAAGATGAAGGGCATGAAAGATAAGAAGAAAGACTCCAAGAAAATGCCGGCGTTTCTCAAGGCGAAATTCAAGAAAAAGTAATGGTGTAGCCATACTCGGTTTGGACGTACAAAAAATGTCTGAACTCTCTTTCGTCGCTCAACACACTGGAAAAACCGAGGAGCAGGTCAAGCTCATGCCTTGCCCTCTTTGGATCATGCACGATCAGCGCAAAGTCATTGTGTGGGAAAAGTGGCAAATCGAAGCGTTGCTGAACAGTATGCAGGACGATGATATAGTGTATCGAATATCTATTTAAGTTTCTTTACTCCAACAAATGATCGAACAAGACTACCTCCACCTCCTCGAACGGTGCCTCTCTGCTCCTCTCCGCGACACCCGTAATGCCAAAGTACACTCTGTATTCGCCGCCTCTCTCTCGCACAACCTGCAGGATTCTTTCCCCTTGCTCACCACCAAGCGCGTGTTCTTCCGAGGCGTCGTCGAGGAGCTCGCCTGGTTCCTAAGAGGATCCACCAACGTGGACGAGCTCAAGGAGAGAGGCGTGCATATCTGGGACAAGAATGCCGAGACGTACGATCCCATCGAGAAGAAAGACGCAGGGGGTATCTACGGCTTTCTGTGGAGGCACTTTGGCGCCAAGTACAAGGACTGCGATACTGCGTACGCAGGCATCGATCAAGTTGCCAACCTTCTCCGGAGTCTTAAAGAGGATCCGTATTCGAGAAGGCATATCATCAATGGTTGGCACCCGGGGACACCCGCATCGCTGCCTCCCTGCCATGTGCTCTACCAGTTCTACGTCGAAGACGGACGCCTCTCGGTGCAAATGTACCAGAGATCGGCGGATCTCTTTTTGGGCGTGCCCTTCAATATCGCCTCCACCGCGCTTCTGACGCATCTCGTGGCGCACGAGTGCGATTTGGACGTGGGCATGCTGCACATGCGGTTCGGCGACTGCCACATCTACGAGACGCACATCGCCGCCGTCTGCGAGCAGCTGGGGCGCATCCCCAGACAGATGCCCAAGATCAGCATTGTGAGAGACAAGGACGAGCTCTGGGGCGTCACGCCGGACGGCATAGAGCTGCTGGACTACGATCCCGATCCCTCGATCCGCGCAGAGATGATCGCGTGATGGTGTAGATGTCATCAATGCCAGGCGCAAACATGGAGTGTATTGTTGAATTCAATATTACAGCGTGTATCGTGTTCGGTTTCGCCAGTCTTTTCGTAGTATACTATGCTGCATTATTTCCTCGTAGACAGATTTGTTCTTCGACGTGTGCTCTTTTTTCCGTTATATCTGTTCTCGCCATTCACTTGATCTTCGACTGTCCCCGCGCTTACATCATATGGGGATCCGCCACGCTTGCGTTTTGTTTTTGCATATTTGTCACCGAAGTGTGTCTTCGCTGCATACCGTATTTATTCACGCACAACGCCGCAAAATGCGCGCCGGAACCCTAAAAGGAACCCTAAAAGGAACCCTAAAAGCACTTCTCCTTTTGGGCGCGCTCTCCTTTTCGTCGGCGTGCTCCCCCGAACTGATGATCACGTCGCCTGTGCAGTGCAAAAACGCTGCCAAAAAGCAGGGCGCAACTATTTTCAAGGCGTTCAAGCGCCCCAACGACAAAGTTCCCGCGGGGTGCTCCATACAAACGAGACTTGGGAAAAAGATGGCGCAGTTCTCTCCGTCAACAGTATCCAGCACGAAATGCTCTACGCACGCGTTCAAAAACCGTTTTGAGTGCGTTTGCAAGACGCTTCCCGACATTCGACGCAATAGGTATAAAGGTTACACAAATTAATGAAATGGAATCCTTTGAACATAATATGCTTAGAGCTATTCTTACGAACAACGTTCATTTCTTTAAAGAGGCGGATCGCATCATGAAAGAGGAGCAATTCGACGGGGACACGCTGATAAAATGTCAGCAGAACGTGGAACGATGGTTGCGCCTGCACGGTTTAGGCAAACTTCTGCCTCACGAGAGCGCGGCGATACTCAAAATCCAAGCTGTTGTTCGTAGCTGGCAGGTGCGCATTCGGCTGAGAAAAAAGTACATTATGCTGATGAATCTGGCGAGGCTTGACAATATAGACTATCTAGAACAGGCGCAGAGACTGCACTGGGTCTCATGACACTACATAAACACTCTGTCTTTTCTTCCGTCCAGACACTGATCTAATGTACTCAATTTACGCGTAGCACTCTTGAACATGTGCTCGTCCAGTGATCCCCGCGCAATTACGTACGTAATCGTCACGGGTTCTTTCAAACCGATACGATGCGCTCTGTCCTCTGCCTGCAAAAGCACGCCGGGTACAAAGTACAGCTCGGCAAACACAATGTTGGTGGCTCTCGTCAGCGTGATTCCCGTACCCGCAGCAAGCATCGAAAGGCACGCGTAGTCTACTCTGCCCTCCTGGAAATCCTCCACGTAACGCGCGCGCTGCTCCTGAGGCGTCGATCCGTCGATGCGCATGCAGGGAAGCACCTCCTCGATGGCGTCCCCGATCACCTTGTGGTGGTGGAACACTAGCGTTTTAGGAGGTAGATCCGCGCATATTTTCTTGATCACGTCCACCTTGGCGTCCGCCGTGAGCCGAAACAGCTCCGACACGATGAGCTTGCGCTCCGCCATCAGCTCGAACGTCTCGTGCTCCAGCAGCAGGCGGTTGATCTCCTTCCACCTCTTGAACTTTTTCACCATGTGCTTGGTGGGCACGTCCACGTCCATCGTCGTGCGAATCTTCGGAGGCAAGTCGCTCAGCACGTCGCGCTTCAAGCGGCGAATCAGCATCGTGCTCTTGAGCAGCCAGGCAAGCTCCCGCTTGTGCGTCGCCCCAGAAACGTCCACGAATCCGAGCGGAGACTGCTTGGCACCGCAGTAACGCAGTGTGAAATCCGTGTAGGTACCGTAATTCTTGATCATCGTCATCTGTGAGAAAAGCTCCACCGGTTTGTTGGGTGCGGGTGTTCCGGTGAGCAAAAAAACGTGCGGCGTCTTCCTGGCAAGTTTCAGCAGCGCCTTGGTGCGCTTCGCCTTTTTGGATTTCACGTAGTGGCTCTCGTCGAGGATCAGCACCTTGAAACTGCCCAGATCGCGGCGAAACGTCAGATCGTAAGACACGATGATCGAGCAAGCGGGAACCTGCTTCTTGACGATTTCAATGTCCAGATCGGGGTGCCAAAACGTACACTCGCGCTTCCAGTTATGCTTCAAGTACGAGGGACACACGATACAAACTCGACCCCCAAAATGCTTGGCAAGTGCAATCGCCTGAGCACTCTTTCCCACACCCATTTCGTCTCCGATCATCGCTCTCCCCCATGCAGCCGCTTTTTGTACTCCTTCCAATTGATGTGGGTATAGTCTAGAGTCAAGCTTTGTATTGGATATAGACGGCGTATCGTAACACCTGCGCGCGTGGGCAGGTGGCATGAGGACGTCCATACCGAGACGTTCGGCTTCTTCGAGTATACTGCCATCTGTAATTGGGAACTCGAAATACCTTTTTTTGACTCGAAAAGGGGATTCGAAATCCACCTTGGATTTGGCTCCATAGTGTGTATCTGAGATTCGTTCGACATCAAAAGTGCTTTTTCTCCTCTTTTTGAGTGGACGATACATTTGTATACCACGAGCACAAGGAATACACCATTATTTAATCGTTGATCCTTGTCCATTCGCCATGGTCGGATGCTCTCGGTGTCGCTACAGCAAGAAGGGGTGCTCTCGGTGTCGCTCCACCTCGACTCGCACATCTCGCTCGCCCAGCTAGATGTTGCACACCGCCATACCTCATGGCGTGTCTATAAGAATAGAAACAAAATAGTAAATGAAGTTCATTTCTTTGATGCTCGGTATCATCTTCACGCTGTTATCTCTTGCCGAAATCTTCACAGGGTTCGAGTGGAGCTACAGATTCATCAACGCGCTCGCTCTAGCTTCGTTCTACTTCTACTGGTGGCTTTCCCGTCCGCCAAAAATGATTATCCCTCTAGCACAACAAAGAGTTATGGATGAGACAGATGCCATATAATGGTGCCATATAATGGTGTACATATCCCCACCCTCTAAGCCAAAAAATGCTCACTGTCGGTACCTATAAAGTCAGAAAGCAAATGAACCAGCTCAGACTCTCCAAAGATGACATCAAACACATTCTTCGTAATGGCGCAATTATGCCACCGAGTGAAGGGCGCATGTACAAAACATTATTCATGCGACGATCCACATACAAAGTATGTTATACTATAGATGAGGATGGTGACGTGGTGCTACTCGGCGTGTCATGGTGTAGTTAGGGTGTGCAGGATATAGTAAATTATGGACGTTCTCGACGCTATCGACGCACTAGACACACTCACCTACATCATTGGAAGGAAAACACTGACGGACAAAGAGGCGGACACGATACTGAAATGCAGGCGTACCATCATGACGACGCTGATTTATCTAGACAAACATCAAGGAGTCGACTCGAGCGAAATACAGGTAACTATATAAACAACATGCTATAGATAAATGAATCATAGTATGAATCATAGTATGAATCATAGTATGAATCATAGCATGGATCATACAGACACTGAGATGACAGACGACAACACCGTGCACCACGACGCGCTCGATCAGCTCGTGTACCATCTAGGAACATGTAACCTTACAAAACAACAAAGAGACAAAGCATACTATTTAATTCGAATTATTCGTACATTTCTAGGCGACCGAGACGATATCGTGCTAACATTTCCACCTGCGGCGAGCGGCTTTACCTCGTGGTCCATTCCACCCCCTAGAACGCGCACAGAATGACTTACGACGAGCTGCGTCTTTTTTAGTTTTGGGATTCGGCGCAGGTGGTTTAAGGTGTGATCCTGTGGTACGGTTGTACTTGGCTCTGCCCTTGGCGGTCAAACCTCCTCCCTGCTTCACACTCAGCTTCTCTCCCTTTTTGACGCTCAAGTTGACTTTGCGCTTGGCTTTGCGCTTACCCATTCTTTAGCAGCAGGGTTATATATATAGTACAGTGTCTGCATAAATGCTAGACTACACGGTACTGCAGCTCATCCAAATGGGTATGTACGTGCCTCCAGAGATACGGCTCTACATCATCTCCAAGTACGGTTTGTTCACCATGCGCGACTTCGACAAGTACTTTGGACTCAACGACGTCCTCGGCAAACCCTACGACAACTGCTACGCGTCCATCATGAGCCTCTCCGAACCAAAGGCGTACTACTCGTGCCTGTCCTCCGAGGAAAAGCTGCTCTTCAACATCGTCTACAGCACGATCAAGTCCCCACTGGACATCAAAGTCTGGTTGTAATTCTACCACGCATTCAGCAGACTATTTTTTTGAGAGATGGTGTAGCAAAGGCATCCGGATCGCGCAAACATGGAGTCTCTTGATACACTCGTGGCATTGATCACATGTCGAACACTGACTGAGGAAGAGAGTACTAAGATGACAGAAGCCATCATAGAAGTGAAGCAACTGCTGAGTTTCGCAATTGCGGAAAAGGAACGTAGAGAGAGAGAAGAACAGAATGAAATGATGCTACCACCTTGGAATAGATAATGGTGTATTGTAAGATAACATTATCCTACAAAAAAATGTCTACCTCCCAATTGATTAGCGATCTTCGAGCATTTAATAACCAAGATGCCAACAAACACCTGGATTGTCTAATGCGCAAATACGTATACACTGCACCTGAGACGCGCCCTAGATTACTGTGGTTGGGAGACGGCATGCGGAAGGGTCTGGTCGATATTTGTAGAGAATATTTTCCAGACAATAACGACGTCTTCAAGATTTTTAACACTGCACGACAAGCGGCTGATAATGGTGTATTTATGTACAATAACGATATATCATGTATTCACAACACGGTGAAAGAAATACTTACTTATAGTCACTGATATATTCATATAATGAACTACTCTGCGATCATAGACGAGATGCGAGCACATGCCGACGAACCCGGAAGAACCCATCTTTTGCGATTGCAGCAAACACTCTACCGCGTCGCGCCTGAACTTATGCCGCATATCTTCTGGGAAAGAATTCCCACCATTTGCAACTACTACTACAGTGACAACACTAAGATACGCGCCATATTCCAAAAAGCCGCAGAAAGGGAAATGAAGAAGCAGAGGATGAGTATTTAGTAAACATAAAATACACCAATGAATACAAACGCAATACGTTTAGCTTTACACTGTGTAAACGATCCTTTCGACATCTACGAGGCGTTTGTCCTAAATACCCAAGGCTCTCCCGAAGAGCAGGTCCATGTGTGGAAACAGCATCTCGGCATCGACAAGGTGCTCGACGACTACCTACGTATCACTATGTGCATCAGAGAGCACTGCGATAATCAGCGCAGAAATAACAAACTCGACGTAGAAATTGATACTTTGTGGAATACTATCATCGACGCATCGCGCGCGACACATAGTGTATCACATGGTGTATCCAAGACACATAAACTCGTCGTTGATCTCACATAATGCTATTCCAACATACCGCGTGCAGTTCAGAAAATGGCGTGCTCACCCTTTATGGCAGAACCCCTGAGGGATCCTGCGCGCTTCATGTCGTCATGAAACCCACCTTAGTCTGCGCCAGGCATCCCCTGGATGTGGTCGACTCCGAGGACGGCGAGCGCATGGCGCATTACATCAACTCCAAAATCAATGCGCACACCTATGCGCCGGGGCACAACATCCTCCAATGGGGCGTACGCCGCTTTTGCATTCTCAAGTTCGAAAGTACCATCGACTACTACTGCGTGCGCAAGTTCCTGCGCCAAAAGAAAGTCGATATCTTCGACGATCAGGTTTCGCTAGAAAGCCACTGGTTCATCGAGAGAAATCTGCGCCCATGCAGCGTCTTCGAGGTGACGACTCTGCCGCATGCGCGCAAAACGACGTGCCGGTTCGAATATCTTCTCAACACCATAAAACCTTCCGATCACGTCGGCATCAAACCTCTCGTGCTCTCCTACGACATCGAGTGTCTGGTGCCCGAAAAGGGGTTCCCCGAAGCCGACAAAGATCCCATCATCACCATAGGGTGCTACTCCTCCAAGGAGAGCAGGTGCTTTTGCGTGGACAAGACGCCGGGGCACGACTCCTACCCCACCGAAAGAGCCATGCTCCAAGCGTTCCTCGACTACGTGATCGAGCTCGATCCGGACATCATTACTGGGCACAACATCAACCGCTTCGACAACGTGTACCTGCGCGACAGATGCAAAATCAACAGGGTGCGCTTCGTCTGGTCCAGACACAGAGCGTTCGTATCCACCATCAAGCACATCACCACGCACTCCAACCAAAAGGGCACGCAGGAGCAGTACCGCCTCACCATCCCCGGACGCGTCATAGTCGACTCCTACGAGCTCTACCGCGCGCAGCACAACCTCAAGAGCTACAAGTTGGACGCCATCGCCAAGCAGTTTGGCTTCGACGGCAAGCTCGACATGCCTTACCATATGATTCGGGTCAAGTTTCGCAATCCGGAGGGACGCAAGGAGATCGCAGACTACTGCGTGCAGGACTGCAAGCTCGTGATCGATCTGCTCGAGTTCCACAGCAAAATCGTCAACCTGCTGCAGATGGGCGCCGTCACGGGGTGCTTCATGGACGACATCCTCCAGAGAGGTCAGGGCATACGCACGATCACGCTCATGCTCTACTACTGCAGGGCGCTCAACATACACATACCGCGCAGCGACGTCTGCGCCGAGGGGTTCCAGGGCGCCGTCGTATTACCTCCCAAAAAGGGCATCTACCAGGAAGCCGTCGTCTGCGTCGACTTTGCCTCGCTGTATCCCTCCATCATGCAGGCGGTCAACATGTGCTACTCTACGCTCGTGTCCAACGAGGAGATCGAGCGTAACGGATGGAAAGAGGGCGTGGACGTCATCACCGTGCCCGACTACGACTGGGTGGACGGCAGGTTGAAAATCACGCACAACCCCAACAACTGCAGCTTCGTCACCTCCAGAGTCAGAGAGGGCGTGCTGCCGCGCATCCTCACCGATCTGCTCAACGAGCGGCGCAAAGTCAAAAAGGAAATGAAAAAGCACTACGGCACCGACATGGGCGCCATGCTCAACGGTAAGCAGCTCGCGCTCAAAGTCGTATGCAACTCGGTGTACGGCTTCACGGGAGCCAAAAAGGGATTTCTCAGCGAACCGCGCATCGCCTCCTCGGTCACCAAGTACGGCAGAGGCTTGACACTGCGCACCATGGATTCCGTCAACTCCAATCAGCGCTGGAAGGGCAGCGAGGTCATCTACGGAGACAGCGTCGCCGCCGATACACCTCTGCTCCTGCGCATCGAGGGCGTGTACCAGGTCAAACGCATCGACTCGCTCGGCAGGTACAGCTTCAGAGACGACGGGAAGGAGTTTGCTGAACTCAGCAACGTCGAGGTGTGGTCGGACAAGGGGTGGACGAACGTGCAGCGCGTCATTCGGCATCGCGTGCGCAAAAAGATGTACCGTATCTTCACAGAAACCTCGATCGTCGACGTCACAGAAGATCACTCGCTGCTCACCTCCAAGGGGGTTCCCGTCAAGCCGCTCGAGTGCACGCGCGATCTCATGGAAGTCGATCTGCCTGAGTTTGAGGTCAACGAGTGCGCGCTCACCTACCAAGAGGCGTACTTGTGGGGCGTCTCGGTGGGCACCAGGAAACCTACGTATGGCGTGGAGATTCAAAGACTGTCGTACAGCGCCAAAATACCCTGGTTCATCCTCACCGCGCCGAAGAACGTCGTCTACGCGTTCCACGACGGATTGTTGTCGTGCTGCAAATTCTGCGACTCCACGAGACGCAAATCTGTAGACAAAGAGCTCATCATGCTCTACCAAATACTAGGACACCGACTAGGCTACCACGGACATCTCGGGTCGTGGAAAACGGGGTTCAGGCTCACGTTCAGCAACAAAAAACCAAAAACCTTCTTCAAAGTCGTCGAGCTGCCCCACAAGGAGCAGTACGTCTACGATCTCACCACCGACAACCACCACTTCCACGTGGGTCCAGGCAAGCTCGTCGTGCACAACACCGACTCGTGCTTCATCAAACTCAGCACCGAGCTCTGCAGCGGAGAGGGAGACGTGCTCATCGATCGCGCGCACAAAATAGGCACGATCATCGCCAACGACATCACCAAACAGTTCCTCAACCCCGTGCTCATGGAGTACGAGTGCTGCTTCAAACCCCCGTTCGTTCTGCTCAAGAAGAAGAGGTACTTTGGCAACATGTGTCTCGAGGGCAAGCCGCCCAAAATCTACATGAAGGGCATCGAGTGCATCCGCCGAGACTTTTGCGATCTCGTCATCAAGACGCAAAAACACATGATCCAACTCATACTAGACAACAAAATAGACGACGCGGTGGCGTACGTGCGCAAGGTCATGGAGGATCTGCACAAAGGGAACGTGCCCCTAGAGGATCTCGTGCTCTCCAAAAAGCTGTCGCAGCCGCCGGAGGAGTACAAAACGGTAGCGCCGCACGTCGAGCTCGCGAAAAGACTTGGCGCAAATGGTCCCCAAGCCGGGGATCGCGTAGAGTACCTCATCCGCGCAGGATACGAACCGCTCAACCAGCGCGCCATTCTCGTCAAAGAGGCGCCTCACTACAGACTAGACTACAGATACTACGCAGAAAAGCAACTGCATGGTCCCATACAGCGGATACTCGATGTCGTCGTAGGGTACAAAGTGTTCCGACACCAAGCCGTCACCGCCGCCACCAAATCGGGAAGCATCGTCAAGTTTCTCAAAGTCGGAGAGCGCAGGAAGAGAAGGAAGATACAACACGCAAACCCACAGGATATCAATAGCATTACAGCAGAAGATATAAGAAGATTTTTCAGTTAAAAACGTAACTTAGTTATTTGAACTATTTCTGCTACGAGTATACTATCGTTATCCGGCAAAGGATCAATCGTCAGCGCGACTGCCAGCGCACCAAACACGTGCCACATCGAATGCCAGTACTTTTCTTCATCTATGTAGTAAAACAGCATGCCCACGCCGCCTGCTGCCAGAGCAAGCACAAACGTCCACGTAATACCATTTGGTTGCTTCTGCCATCGCAGTATCACGCGATACAATAATACAAGACCAGCAAGAGGCAAAAACACAACGAGCTGATTGAAATCCTCTCCGCTCCCATTGAGCACGCACAGCAAACCAATGAGGGGCGCTGCTGCATACCGCCAAGATAGGTCGAGCGCAGACGTCACAAACGCGTAGGTTGCCGTGAAAAACGTGAATATATTATCGATCGTCTCGAACCTCCCGGAAGAGTGCCACACCAGACTCGACGACATGACCACCAATAGAAACGCTGCCAAATCGTAACGAAGCTGCTGGTAACAGTATATTGCTGACACAGCGAACGCACCGTGACTCAATAACGCCAACCAATCACTATTATCGGATTTTTGTAACGCCGCGCTCAACGCCACACACACACATATGCCGTACGCAAATAGAATATTTGGCGTCATGTCGTTCACTTTGCAATGTGTCATTCTCAGACTATTCGCATATACTTATATTACTCTGTCTTTTCGTACATGGCATGGTGCAACTCGTCCAAACACAATATGATGGAAAGTATACACGCTGTTATGAACGCAAGGATGAAAAACTCTAGCATTTTAATCAAAGATAAGACTACTTATACATACACATGATTACGAAATGTGGCTAGGATTGACCGCAGGCGCCGTCTACGCGCTCACAGGATTCAGAGGACAGGGGATCCCTCCTAGACTCGCGTGCACGTGTGGACCCTTTCGAAAGGGTGCGCTCTACTGCAGAGGCAGCCGTATTTACCACTGGATGTTCTGCGCGCCGCTCAGCGTCGTCGCGTTCCTCATCGGATCGTGGGACTTTGCGGCGTTCTGTGCAGTCATGACCCTGCACGGCATCTCCTACTCGGATACGTTCCAGCTGCGCGACACGCCACGCGACTCGCCGCAAAATCCCGACGCCGAAGATCTAGAAACTACAGAAGCTGCCAGCGAATCATCTCTGCCGCCACTGCCGTAATATAACCGCGAGACTGCGTGCCTGGTACTCTGCGGCGATGGTGTCGCACGAATAAAGTGGCTATCTCTAAGAAATCCTCGATACGCGCGGCGCTGATCGGCTCCTTGTTCACCCTGTCGCTCTGCAGTTTACCACTGCGCACCACGTCTTTCAGGCGCGCGCTGGGATTCAACCATTTTCTCTGCGCGAAACCGTCGGCGTAACCCTTCAAGGGAGAGTAGCCGACGTTGTGTGCGCGCATCTTCTCCATCAACTCACGAGCCTCCATATCGTACTCCTGATCTTGGACGGCGCGCTCACAAGTCTCCTCCCACTCGCTGTCTGTCTCGCTTTCGCTCGTGTAGTACTCGTCGTAAGAGTCCATGATTTTGACTGTGCGTGCATAGAGATATGGACACTACACCATGACAATATCTCCAGACGGATCCCTCTTTGCGTTGACCCACTGGGCGCCCTTTGCAGTAGAGCAAGCTACCGTCTCAAGCTCGTACAGGCAAGCTGCTGTTGGACAAGCGGCTCTGTACAGCAGTTTGTAGTACTCGTGCTCCTTGAAGAGGCTCCTGCACGCGTTGATCCAGCGCTTGCCCACGGCATCCGAGAACTGCGCCTTTTTGCGCATCAGGATATGATCCGGCAGCGCTCCGAGAAACTCCTCGCGGAGGAACTCCTTGCCCATATTACGCCACATCTTGTCCTTCGGCTGCATGCGGTTCATCGCGAAATCCACGACGGCGAGATCCAGGAAGGGCACGCGGCACTCAATGCCCCACGCGGCGCAGCTCTTGTTGGCGCGCTGGCAGTCGTACGCGTGCAGCTGGTCCATCTTGTCCACGCACTCGTCGAAGATTGCCTGCGCGCTGGGCGCAAATCGGTTGTACGCGTAGCCAGAGAACAACTCGTCGGATCCCTCCCCGGAAAGCATCACGCGAATACCGTCGCGCTTCACCTTTTTCGCCAGCAGGTACATGGGCACGCTCGCGCGCACCGTCGTGATGTCGCACGTCTCCACGGCGCGAATCACCTCGGGAATCACGCTCAAACCCTCGGCGATCGTGAACACCACCTCGGTGTGCGCCGAACCCAGAAAGCGCGCCACCTCGCGCGCCGCCACGAGATCGGGAGAGTCCTCCAAACCGATCGAGTACGTGCGAATCGTGCCGTGCCTCGCCGCCAGCGCCGCCACGATCGAAGAGTCCAAGCCGCCGGACAGGAACACGCCCCAAGTCGTCGAGCACGTGCGAATACGCTTGTCCACCGCCTCGGTGAGCCTTTGCCGCAGCTCCATGGGAGGCGTCGGCTGAGAGGGAAACGCGTACTTCTTCTTGTACATCCGCCACTGCGGATCCAGGTGCGAGCCGCGGCACTCGTACCCGGGAGGGAACAAGGACACCTCGTCGCAGTGGCTCAAACACCGCTCCATAGAAGCAAACCACAGCTGACCCTCACACTGACCCACGTACAGGGGCACCACGCCGATCGGATCGCGCGCCGCCACAATACCCTTGACAGGGTGGTACGCCACGAACGCAAACACGCCGTCGAGCTCACCAAGAGACTCACCACGCTCCAGAAGAGGGATCAGCGCGTGGCAGTCCTCCTCCTGGTTGTACAGCTCGCCGTTGCACACCAGCGACCACTTGGCATCTTGCAACGGCTGCTCCGTGGACGTCTTGTGCGTCGCCAAGCGCGAGTGACCCATCATCACGCAGGGTTGATCGCTCACACGCCGCATCGTGAAGCCGTCAGGACCTCGGGGCAGGATGGGATCGAACGGAAGCGTTTTTACATTAGACTCGGATACGACAACAACAATACCGCACATTTATCATAATGTATTTAATTAAGTAGTCTTGCATTCTCGTAAAACATTCGGAACTCGTCTCTAGTAATATGATCCCTGCCCTCGAAAATCAAACTCAGTTCGTGCCTGGTAAAAAGAACTCCTGACGCTGCCGCCTTCATCACAAATGTGTCGCGACTCACAGTGTAGTCACCGTCCGAAATATACTCCCATAAAAAAGAATCCATTTTTAAGAAACACACTGCCTCCTTGCATACACCATCTTAAAAACGCAGAGGTGCGCGGAAGTCTGAATATTTTTCAATAGAATTCATAATCATATCAAAATCAGGACGTGTTATATTTCCATCTATACCTTCAAGGATTTCTCCTTTTTTTTTAAGTTCTACTATTCGATTCAGAACACTGTCCCTGCCATACATCTTTATATATATATCTTTGAATGTATCAAGTTTGTTATTATCTATTGAAGATAAAGCTTTAAAAACTATATTTGTATAGGCATAGCTTTCATCTGGATCGTCTGTTTCCTGTGACCAAGTATATTCCGTATCAAGATCTTCTAGTCTGCTCCATAATTCTTCAGCGATGCTCACAAGTGGATCTTTCTCCTCGGTGACTTCTTTCTCCTCGGTGACTTTTTTGCTAGACGTACTTCCCATTCGTACAATCACACACGTCTTATATACATCATATTATACAGCACGCGGAACATGTCCGAGGGTTTCTCGAACAGATCGCCGTCACTCTCGATGTCGCCCATCTCCACACGGGTGCCCGATCCGATCCGCTCGCCTCTCACGTAACACTCGATTCTGTCCATTTTTTGAATAGCAAATCATACTCTAAGCCACTACACCATATGCATCGTCTCCGACACATGCTTCGTCGTTTACACGCATAAAAAAAAAATAAGAGTCTTGCGCGATAGTACCAAAAAAGCACTTTGCGGTACCATGTTCTGCCCAGAAGCCAAAAAAGGGTACCTTGATTTCTGACATGGTGTATATAAAATCACCCAGTCTACATATCAAACTCACCATGCTCGTCACCAAGAGGAATGGCACTCACGAACCAGTCTCCAAAAACAAAATCCAAACCTTCCTGGGACGCGCAGGGTACAAGGGAAACGTCGTCGACACCATTCTCAAGGGCATGCCGAGGAAAATCGCGTCGAAAGAGCTCAACGCGTACTTTGCTGCCACGCTTCAAGCCGCAGGTCATGGACTCGCCGCAGGGCGCGTCGAGATGCTCAACCTGCACAGGAACACCTCACCAAGCTTCACAGAAACCATGCTCCTCCTGCCGCTGGACGCCAAATTCCAACAAAAAGTCATGCGCATGCAACTCGACGAGCATATCGTGCACGAAAACGATTTCACCTACGATCTCTTCGCGCTGCGCACGCTGCAGCGCTCCTACCTCATGCAGCACGACGACAAGATCGTGGAGCGCCCACAGTACATGCTCATGCGCGTGGCGGCGTCGCTCTACGACACCAAAGAAGATGTCATCGAGTGCTACAAGGCGCTCTCCGCCAAAGTCTACACGCACGCCACTCCCACCCTCTTCAACGCAGGTATGAAGAAGGGACAATACGCCTCGTGCTTCCTCGGCGTCATGCAGGACGACAGCATCCTAGGCATCTTCAACACCGTCAAGCAGTGCGCGCTCATCTCCAAAACAGCAGGAGGTATCGGGTTATCCATCTCCAACATCCGCGCCACAGGCGCACACATCAACGGCGCCATGGGCAAATCCAACGGCATCGTGCCCATGCTCCGCGTGTTCAACGAAACGGCGCGCTACGTCGATCAGGGCAGACGTCGCAAAGGTTCCTTCGCCATGTACATCGAACCGTGGCACGCGGACATCGAAGCCTTTCTCGAACTGCGCAAAAACCACGGAGACGAAAACGCAAAAGCAAGAGACTTGTTCACGGCACTATGGGTGCCGGATCTTTTTATGCAAAGGGTCAAGGAGGACAAGATGTGGACGCTCTTCTGCCCAAGCGTCGTCAACCTGCAGGACGTGCACTCGGAAGCCTTCAACAAGATGTACGAGCACGCGGAAGCCAACCTACAGGGAAAACGCATACGAGCAAGAGACTTGTGGGAGAAAATCATCCGCACGCAGATCGAAACAGGCACCCCCTATATGGTATACAAAGACAGGGTGAATTCCCATAGTAATCAGCAGCATTTGGGTACCATAAAAGGAGCAAATCTCTGCGCAGAGGTGACAGAATACACATCCCCGGACGAGATCGCAGTTTGCACGCTCGCTTCAATCGCGCTGCCCTCTTTCATGGGCAGCGAGTTTGATTTCGAAAAGCTGGGCGCTACCGTGGAAAAGGTCGTGCGCAACCTGGATCGCGTCATCGACGTCACCTACTACCCGCTCGGAGAAGCGCAGAACTCCAACAGCAAGCACCGCCCCATGGGCATCGGCGTGCAGGGGTTGGCGGACGTCATTCAGATGAACAAGATGGCGTACGACTCCGAGGAAGCCGTGCGGTTCGACGCGGAGATCTTCGAAACCATGTACTACCACGCGCTCAAATCCTCGTGCCAGCTCGCCAGGGAGAGAGGCGTGCACTCCTCCTTCGAGGGTTCTCCCGCCAGCAAGGGCACGCTGCAGTTCGACTTTTACGGATTATCCCCATCGAGGTTTGACTGGGCGGCGCTCAAAGAGGACATCAAGCTGTACGGATTGCGCAACTCGCTGCTGCTTGCGGTCATGCCTACCGCGTCTACCGCGCAGATTCTGGGCAACTCGGAGGGCACCGATCCGCGCACCTCTAATCTGTACAGTCGCAGAGTGCTCTCGGGGGAGTTTATGGTGGAGAACCACGTGCTCCGCTCGCAGGTGGACAACTGGGACGAGGTGAAGAAAGTGATGCTCAGAGATTATGGCAGCGTACAGAAGGCACCCGTCTCGGACGAGATCAAGGCGCGGTTCAAAACCGTATGGGAAATGTCGCAGAAATGGGTGATCAAACACGCCGCGGCAAGGCAACCCTTCATATGTCAGAGCCAGAGCATGAACCTCTTCCTCGCAGAACCCACGATCAATCAGGTCAACGCCATGCACTTTTACGCATGGTCATCCAAACTCAAGACGGGAATGTACTACCTACGCACCCGCCCAAAAGTCAATCCGGTGCAGGTCATCCGCGACGCACACTGTGTCACACACCGCGACGCACACCGTGACGCACACCGTGAAGAACCCGTCTGCGAAAGTTGCAGCGCATAGGTATATATATGCAGGTTGTGTAATATAAATGGGTGCGAATAATTCAAGAGCAGAAATCCATTCTCAAGAAGATAGAGCAGAAAACCATTCTCAAGAACATCATAATGAAAGAATAAACCCTGATGAACAATTCAACCCTTATCAAAAGATTATACGTTCTTCTGTAAACCCATTAAAATTTGCTGAGATTTTAAAATATGTTAAATCGGTAGATTTAGTAGATAATAAAGATAATGTACAGGATATATCAGATTTAGAATTTGCTTTCGATAAGTTAGGCGAAGGATCTTTTGGTGCTGTTGGCAATGTGTTTGTAACAGCTAAATTAAAAACTAAATGCCAGTTGCAAGGCGTAACAAAAGATATAAAATATCGATCATACTATGATCTCAATTACATAACACGTGAAATAAAGATATTGGATTTTATTAAACAAAATAAAGGCACAGAATTCTGTTTGAAATTTATAGGTTGGTGGGACGGAAA
>CEUV01095903.1_pt1 | contig 22271 bp, 16 predicted proteins | sample 356401 | NCBI WGS metagenome assembly CEUV01 (sample SAMEA2622710, study PRJEB7988) | marine metagenome | isolation source: saline water (ENVO:00002010), including
AGTTCTTGTATATATCCAAAATTAGCTCCTCAACCATTAAGAGAAGAGTACTTGCTAACAGATTCTTTAGAACCAACAAATGAACCATATGCAATCGCGAAAATTTCTGGCATAAAGATGTGTGAGTTTTACAGAGAACAATATGGATGTAACTTTATTTCTGCTATGCCAACAAATTTGTTTGGACCAAAAGACAATTATCATTTAGAAAATTCTCATTTAATACCTGCACTTTTAAGAAAGTTTTATCAGGCAAAAACAAATAATTCTAAACATGTTGAAATTTGGGGAGATGGATCTCCATATAGGGAATTTTTACATGTAGATGATTGTGCTTCTGCTTGTTTGTTTTTAATGAACAATTATAACGATTCTGAATTTGTAAATGTTGGAAGTGGAGTAGAATTTAGTATTAAAGAAGTTGCGGAATTAATACAAGATAAAATAGGTTTTAATGGTAAGTTAGTGTTTAATACTAATTATCCAAATGGAACTCCAAGAAAACTCATGGATGTGAGTAGGATTAATAATATGGGGTGGAAATCTACTATTACATTAGAGGAAGGAATAGAAAGACTATTACCTAATTTAGAATCTGAACTAGAAAAATACATATAATTGAATATTTTAATTATTGATAATTTTGATTCTTTTACATTTAATTTACATCATTATGTGAGTGAATTTGTTGAAAATTGTGTGGTTGTAAGAAGTGATAAGTTGTCTGAAATTGAATTTATAAATTTCGATAAAATTATTCTTTCACCTGGACCTTCTTTGCCTCAAAATCACACTAATTTGTTTAAATTTTTAAAAAATTATTCTGAATCAAAATCTATCTTTGGTATTTGTTTAGGGATGCAGGCAATTACAGAGTTTTTTGGAGGAAAACTAAAGAATCTACAAAAAGTAAAGCACGGAGTAAGCTCTAGAAACAGAGTTTTAAGGAAAGATATTTTGTATAAAGGTATTCCTACAGAATTTGAAATTGGTCATTATCACTCTTGGGTTGTGGATAAGGAAAAATTACCCTCATGTTTTTATATAACATCCATGAATGAAGATGGTTTGATTATGTCTATATCACATAAAAATTTGGATATTAGAGGAGTTCAGTTTCATCCGGAATCAGTTCTCACAAATTATGGTAAAAAGTTAATAAAGAATTGGTTATTTAGTTAAATTCTGGAACAATCCAATCTCTTTTTCTTTCTAATTTTACATCTTTTAATATATCTGCTTTTACTCTTATGGTTAGTACATAACTTCTTTGATACCCTGTGGGTATCCAATGAAATAGCATTTCCCAGCAATGTAGATCCCTATACACATTAATAGAAGTGTAAGAGAAATCTTCATCAGTAAAATCATATCCAGTCTGTAATCCTAATTTCCATTTGTCAGTAATCTTTATATTTCCAGAGAGTCCCAAGGTTTTTGTATTTATTGTTTCTGAAACTGTACTTGTTCCTTTGTTAATGGTTTGAGAATAATTTAGATTTAAACTCCATGGAATTGAATAGAAGTTTCTTTTTTCCTCATGTTTATCTTCTTCCCTCTGAGAAAAGGTTTTGTCATTTATATTTATACCAGCTGAAAGATTAGAATTCTTAAATCTAGCTATTCTATGATTTTCAAATAATTCAAGTTTATGAATCCTTCCATTTTCACTAATTATATAAGGATCAAAAACACCGCTGTAACTTAGATTTATTTTATTAAACAATTTAGTTCTAATATTTAGATTTATATTACTAAAATTAAATGAATCAGCAAAAATATTGTAGGATGAGTTTATGTTTAAACTTTCAATTAGCGTTATTTTGCGGATTTGTAGAGATGTATCTTTTTTAGTTCTTATTTTTAATCCTAAAATATTATTTATTCCTAATCTTATATTTCCAGATTTATTCTTTCTTGGGCTTCCGTATATTCCATTTTGCATGACAGAATATAATTCATCATTACCTAAAGAGTCTGTTTGAACTCTTTTGAAGAATCCATATTTTTCATCTGCAAAAGAAGGATTATATGTAAATGATAGATTAGGATTTATTACATGTCGCAGTGCTGCAATCTTCCCTTTTTTAAACTGAGCCATTCCATAAATCTTAGTATTTACTGATGATGAGATACTGTAATCTCCCCCTCTAGTAAACTTGTATAAAGTGTCCGTAATTATTTCTGTCCCGTTCCACTTTTTATTTATCTGATCCACATACCATCTTTCAGTAATATTTATACTTTGAGAAGAAGTAAAATATTTAAATATCTTAAAAGAAGAGCTTATAGGAATAGAATGCCTCATTCCAGATTTAAAATTTTGTAAAGTGCTATTATGAAATAATAATGAATCTGTAGTTGAAATTTGATTCTTGGTGTTTAAAGTGTATCGAATACCAATATCATCGTACCAATTTTTTGTTCCTTGATTTCCAATATTTCTAAACGGGTAAAGCTTATTTACACTAAATGTTATGTTTGGTATTGTTAAATTTACTCTGTGAGTTTGTGTATTTTGATTATGCTCTAAAGAAGAAGAAATATTAAATGGTTTTCCATCCCAACTTTTACTTAAATTTATGCTAGATCTAAATGTATTTGATAAATAATTGTTTGCGGTTGTAAATGTATTATTTTTATGAAAAGTACTTGATCCAGCATTTACATTGGCAGAAAAGCTAAAAGTTGGATTTGCTTTTGGATCCTGCTTATGACTCCAGTTGATGAAGAAATCTTTTTTTATGTTGTAATCTGGAAATCCTATTTCGCTGTTAACTATGTTACTATAATTAATATTTAAATTACCATTATATTTGTATCGCTTTTTATATCTTAAGGTTCCTTTACTAGCCCAGCTACCTCTAGTATAAATATCTCCTTTAATAGATAGATCAATATAATCATTAATAGGAAGGTAATATCCTCCATCTTTTAGGAAAAAACCCAGGTTGGCTGATTCTCCATAAGAGGGTAGTATGATGCCAGAGCTTTTCTTTTCTGTATTTGGAAAATATCCAAAGGGTAAGAATAAGGGTGTTGGAATATTGAAAAACGTTACGTATGCTGGTCCGGTTATTATATGTTTTTTTGGAATAAGTTTTATCCTGTTTGATCTTATGGAATAATGAGGGTGTACTGCATCACAGGTAGTATATTTTCCTTTTGTAAGATATAGGATGTCGTCTTCCATCTTCTTCACCTTTTTTCCGTGAATATATCCTTCACCTTCTTGAGTAATTAGTTTTTTTACTATACATTTTTTACTTTTTAGATTATAAAGAATTTCTGTAGCTTTAAAACTTTCTTTTCCTTCTGAAAAGATGGGGTTTCCAATCATAGATCCAGAAGTGTCTTTTGTTCCAACTGCCAAAATTGTGTTGTTAATCCAGTCAACAACTATTTTGTCTGCAGTGATTTTGATATCTCCGTACTTAATACTGGCTTCGCCATAAAGAAATATTTTTTTGTTTTCTAAATCTTGAATAATAGAATCCTTACAATTTCTGATAATTTTATGTTGAATTATATTTTTTTGTGAGTTTTTACTTAAACTGTCATTAGTATGATTAATATTATTAGCTTTAGAATTGTTGAAAAATCCTGTTAATAAGAATATAATTGTAACTAGTGAAAATATATTTTTATTCAATCTAAGTATTATTTTTGTAATTAGAACGATTATTATTTTCTAGATTGACAAAACTAATGAAAATCTATCATTATTATACTTTAATTGATAAACGCATTTTTTTGTATTTTCTTTTGATTATATTCTTTAATTTTAATTCTTATTCTCAAAATACTAATAAAATTAAAACAATTGTTATTGATCCTGGCCATGGAGGAAAGGATCCTGGAACAATGGGAACAAAGAGATATAGTACATATGAAAAAGATATTGCTTTGGATATTTCCTTGAAGTTAGGCTCTTATATAGAAAAATATTTTCCAGATGTTGAAGTTATATACACTAGAAAAACAGATGTCTTTTTGGAGTTGTGGGAAAGAACAGAAATTGCAAATAAAAGAAATGCAGATTTATTTATATCTATCCATTGTGATGGGTTTAAGAATTCTAACGCTTCAGGAGCGAGTGTATTTGTTATGGGGATGAGTAAATTAAAGGCGAATATGGATGTTGCAATGAGAGAGAATTCTGTGATGTATTTAGAAGATAATTTTATAGAAAAATATGATGGATTTGACCCAAAATCACCTGAAAGTTATATTGTTTTTAGTTTAATGCAGAATACCTATTTAGATCAAAGTATATCATTTGCTCAGCAGGTAGATAAACAATTTGTTGAAAGAGCTCAAAGAAAAAGTAGGGGTGTTAAACAAGCTCCTTTTTATGTTATTAGTAGAGCAAACATGCCATCAGTCTTAATTGAAGCTGGTTTTTTAACTAACCCACAGGAGGAGGATTATTTGAATACAGATTCAGGAAAAGATTTCATAGCATCATCAATTTTTAGAGCGTTTAGGAGTTACAAAGAGGAAATCGAAGGAGTTGAGAAACATGAAAATAAAGAAAGAGATGACAGCAGTGATGTAGTTGTTCAAAAAGTTCATAGCGAAATTGAATACAAAATACAATTAGGAATATTTCTTGAATCTATGAAAAACTCTTCCATATTTCATGGGATTGAGGTAGAAGAATTTCAATCAAATGGAACATATAAATATTTAGTTAATGCGTCATCAGATAAGAAACACGCGGATAAGTTAAAAGTAAAATATAGATCAGGAAAGTTTCCAGGGGCATTTATAATAGCATTTCATAAAGGAAAACAAATAAGTGTAAAAGAAGCCTTAGATTTGCAAAACAAATAAAATTATGAGTACTAAATCAAAATCAATAAAAGTTGGGATAATTTCTCTAATTACTATTTTCCTTATTTATTTTGGAATGAACTTTTTAAAAGGGATTAATGTGTTAAATAACGGTAAAATATTGCATGCCTATTATGAAGATATTGCAGGTTTAACTGAAGGGAATGCGATTACAATAAAAGGATATAAAATTGGAACAATTACTGAGATTAAATTTGATAATGAAAGAGATAATCAATTAAAAGTTGATTTAAATATTCAAAACGATATCGAAATTCCAAAAAATTCAGTTGCTAAGATTGTTAGTTTAGATTTAATGGGCACAAAAGGTATTTCTTTAATTTTAGGTGATTCTAAAGAATTTGTGTCAATTGGAGATGAATTGATGTCTTCAATTGAATCTAGTCTGCAAGAGGAGGTAAATGCCCAGATTTTACCATTAAAGATGAAGACCGAAGAATTAATTGGCTCTATTGATTCTGTTATGACAGTAATTACCTCTGTGTTAAATAAAGATGCAAGAGAGAGTTTATCAAAGTCACTGATTAGTTTAGATCAAACTTTTAGTACCTTATCTGAAACTATGAAGGTAATAGATAAGATGGTTAATGAAAATAAGGAAAATGTAAATGTTACTCTAACTAATTTTGCTTCTATATCTGAAAACTTAAATCATTCCAATAAAGAGATAAAAAATATTTTATATAATTTTTCATCTATTTCAGATAGTTTAGTAAAAGCAGATATATTGACTACAGTAAATAAAATTGACAAGATTATCAATTCAATAAATAATGAAGAGGGTAGTTTAGGAAAATTAGTAAAAAACAAATCTATTTATGAAAATTTAGAAGCAGCTTCAAGAGAGTTAGAGGAATTAATAAAAGATATGAAATTAAACCCTGATAGATATGTAAATTTTTCAATTTTTAGTACTCCAAAACCATATGTAAAACCAAATTCTGAATAAAAGATGGGAATTTCTAACATTATATTTTTATTTGTTTTTATAACAGCTATCTATTTCTTTATCAGGAATTTAAAAAGGATAATATCAAGTATTAAATTAGGCAGAAATGTTGATAGATTCGATAGAAAATTTGATAGGTGGAAGAATATGTTTAGAGTTGCATTAGGTCAATCTAAAATGACTAGAAGACCCGTTGCTGGAATACTGCATATCATTCTTTATCTTGGTTTTATAATCATAAATATAGAGATTATTGAGATTATTGTAGATGGTGTTTTTGGTACTCATCGGTTTTTATCATTTATTATTCCGACGGAACTATATAATTTTTTAATAGGTTCATTTGAAATTTTAGCTTTTTTAGTGTTTGTAGCTTGTCTTATTTATTTAGCTAGAAGGAATTTATTAAAAATAAAAAGATTTTGGTCTAAAGAAATGACTAAATGGCCACGAACAGATGCGAATTTGATACTTATTTTTGAAATTTTACTTATGGGTGCATTTTTGTTAATGAATGCATCCGATTCATTACTGAACTCAAGAGGAGATTATTATTATTCTGTACACTTTTCAAATCCAATATCTCAGTTTTTAATACCATTTTTAGATTCATTTTCAAATAAGAATCTAGTTTTAATTGAGAGATTTTCATGGTGGTTTCATATTGTTGGTATTTTAGGTTTTTTAAATTATGTTTTAATTTCAAAACATCTTCATATTTTTTTCGCGTTTCCAAGCACTTATTATGCGAACCTTAATCCTTTAGGTCAGTTTACTAATTTAGAATCAGTTACAAATGAAGTTAAGTTAATGATGAATCCAAATTCTGATCCCTATTCTAATGTGACTGACTCAAATCCTCCCGAATCTTTTGGAGCAAAAGATGCTAATGATTTAAATTGGGTTCAATTATTAAATGCATATAGTTGTACTGAGTGTGGTAGATGTACCTCTAATTGTCCTGCAAATGAAACTGGTAAGTTGCTTTCTCCAAGAAAAATTTTAATGGATACAAGAGATAGAATTACTGAAATATCCGAAAATAAAAGAAAGGGATTAGAAGATGATAAATCCTTATTAGGAGATTATATAACACCTGAAGAATTATGGGCTTGTACTTCATGTAATGCTTGTACAGAAGCTTGCCCTATAGAATTAGATCCTTTATCTATAATTATGGATATGAGAAGATACTTGGTAATGGAGCAATCTGCTGCTCCAACTGAGTTGAATATGATGTTTACAAATGTAGAAAATAATGGTGCGCCTTGGCAGTTCTCGGCAGCTGATAGATTAAATTGGAAAGATGAATAAACTTGTAGAAAAAATTGTTGATGGAGAATTAATTTCTCCAGTATTACCAGATGAAATTAAGAATTATCTTATAGACATTGATGGAACTATTTGTGATGATATACCAAATGAAGAACCAGAAAGAATGGCTACCGCAAATTTATATCCAGATGCTTTGAAGACTTTAAATAAATGGTATGATGAGGGGCATTACATTACTTTTTTTACTTCCAGGGTAGAAGAACACAGAGAGGTAACAGAAGTTTGGTTGAAGCAGAACGGTTTTAAGTATCATGGTTTATTAATGGGCAAGCCTCGAGGTGGAAATTATCATTGGGTAGATAATCATATTGTACGAGCTACAAGATTTGATGGTAAATTTACAGACTTAGTAGAGAAAGATGTGACTATTCAAGTTTTTAAATCTTAATATTATGAGTAAATTGAAAGTAAAAACCATGGCTGAATTTAAAGCAGAAGGAAAAGAACCAGAAATTCTTTTTTGGGTAGGAAGTGCTGGTAGTTTTGATGATAGAGCGAAAAAAATAACAAGAGCTTTTGTTCATATATTAAATAGTGCAAATGTCGATTTTGGAGTTTTAGGTTCAGAGGAATCCTCTAGTGGAGATGCCGCAAAGAGAGCTGGAAATGAGTTTTTGTTTCAGATGCAAGCGATGATGAATATTGAGTTATTGAATTCTTATAGTATAAAAAGAATTGTAACTACCTGTCCTCATTCTTACAATACCTTGAAAAATGAATATAAAGGCCTTGGTGGTGAATATCAAGTCCTTCACCATACCGAGTTTATTATAGAACTATTAGCACATGGAAAACTGAGTATTACTAGAGATTTAAAAGGGAAAAGGATAACCTATCACGATCCTTGTTATTTAGGTAGGGCAAATAATGTCTATGATATCCCTAGAGAACTGATAAAGAATTTAGGAGTTGAATTTGTAGAGATGAAAAGGAGTAGAAGACTTTCTTTTTGTTGTGGCGCTGGAGGTGCTCAGATGTTTAAAGAACCGGAAAATGGAAGCCAGGATATAAATATTAATAGAACGGAAGAAGCACTTAAGTTAAATCCAGATGTTATTGCTACTGGGTGTCCGTTTTGTAATACTATGATGACGGATGGGGTAAAGGTAGTAGAAGAAGGTGCCGCTGAGGTTAAAGATATTGCAGAACTTATTGCAGAAAGTCTATAATGTTGTCAGATTTTCATAGTTTACCAGATTCCTCTCGTATTTGGATATATGCTTCTGAGCAGTTTTTAACAAGTAAACATCAAGATTTAATTTTAGATTATATTTCTAATCATTTACGAACTTGGAATGCACATAAAGCAGATTTAACTGCCGGAGTTACTATTTTAGAAAATTATTTTATTGTAGTTGGTTTAGACGAGAGTAAGAATAAGGCTAGTGGTTGTTCAATAGATACTTTACAAAAGACAATACAAAAATTAGAAACAAAACTTTCCATTTCATTGATGAACAGATTAAATGTGTATTGTAAGATTGATGGAGAGATAGTGTGTATACCATATCATAATCTTAAAGGTAATGTGGATTCGCATACCCTGTTTTACGACCTTACGATTCAGAAAAAAGAGGAATTACATACTTATTTAAAGTCTATAAAAGATGGTTGGTGTAATAGATTTTTATCTTAGATTCCAATAATCAATTTAAAGTTGATTTGTCTTTGAGTTAGGTAGTTTGGTACCGCATATTGTCTTCCACTAACATCTGATACCCATAAATAAGAAACCGTATTGTCTATATCCAATAAGTTAAACACCTCTGTAGAAATCCACATATTGTTTAGCTTGTTTAAAATGCGAATTCGACTCTTTTTATTTTCTGTTTTTAAAACTGCTGAAAATCCTATATCTACTCTTCTATAATCTGGCATTTTTAGTATATCTTGATACTTTTTTGATTTAGGAGGTCCGAATGGAAGTCCTGTTCCATATATCATACTAAGATGCATTTTATAATTTGGATTTCCTGGTAAATAATCCTGAAAAAACATAGAAAAATTAATCCTCTGATCCGTTGGCCTTGGAATAAATCCTGGATAAATTGTATCACCTGTTGGATCATCTAAATAAAAATCTCCCTCTATATCTTCCATGGTTTTCATTATCGAAAGAGAAGCCCAACTTTCTACTCCAGGAACAAATTCTCCATTAATCTTTAAATCTATGCCTGTAGCAAATCCGTTAGAATTGTTTTCTGCTAGATACTTAATTCGTACATTTTCTACCTTATAAGGAATCAAGTTCTGTAAATCCTTGTAGTACATTTCGGAAACCAATTTAAAAGGTCGTCCCCAACTATAAAAAAGATAATCAGAACCTACAACAAAATGAGTAGATTTCTGAGCTTCAATTTCGTAATTCAAGGTTCCTTCTAAATTTCTTAATTCTCTGTAAAATGGAGATTGATAATATATTCCACTAGCAGCTCTAAATACTATATCTTTTTCCCAAAGTGGAATGTATGCAACATTTATTCTTGGCGATAATAAAAACTCATTATTAAAAGTCCAATAGGACGCTCTTGTTCCTGCATTCACAGTAAAGTTTCCTATTTCTTTATTAAACTGAAAGTAACCTGAATTTCTGAATGTTGTTAATTTCAATTCTGTTTTTAAAAAATCTGTCATCAATACTTCCTGATTTGAATCAGATATGCTTCCAATATTATCGTTTGGATGGGGTAGAGTAAAACCTGCTGAATCTATTAATGTCCATTCCTTAATTTTATCTTCTATGTTTTCTTGTTGAAGTTTTACTCCCCATTCCAATTTAGTGTTATCATCCTTTAAAAAATGTCCATTATGAGATACATTTAAAACAGTTGCTTTCAAATTATTTCTAGCATGGTCAATAAATTTACCAACCCCTCTATCAAATTGTACATCGCCAAAATTATCCGATCCTAAATTATTGTCTAATTGATACAACCAATATTCTCCCAATATATCATAACTTTCAGATTCTATTGTCTGAAATCCAGATGCTATAAAATTTAATTTTGTTTTTAAATTAGGTAAAATACTTGTATTTAAGGCTCCAAAATAACTATTGTACTTATCTGATTCTTGACCCTCAAAATAAATTCTGAGTTTTAGTGCTTCATTTAAGTTTCCAAATTCTGTATCTCTATTTTCAGGAATCATCTTGTAGGTGTTTTCAGAAATATTCCCTAGAAAACTAATAGTCCAGTTATCTTTAATACTGTATTGTAAATAAGTCTGGAAATCTGTGAAATTAGGCTGATATTCCGCTTCTGTGTCCATTGCATTTAAAAGGTATTGATTACTTTTATTTCTTAAACCCATTATATATGAAAACCTATTTTTAAGAGCAATTCCCTCAAAATGAGCTGAGCCACCTAATAAACTCATTTGAATAGAACCCTTATTTTCTATAGGAATTTTGTAATTAATATCTAATACGGAAGACATCTTGTCCCCATATTTTGATTCAAACCCACCAGCGGAAAACAAGATACTTTCCACCATATCTGAATTTACAAAACTTAAACCCTCTTGTTGTCCCGAATGAATTAAAAATGGACGATAGATCTCAATTCCATTTACATATACCATGTTCTCTTCAAAATTACCTCCCCTTACCGAATATTGAGAACTTAATTCGTTTGCTGAACTTACTCCAGGTAAAGTTTTAAGAACTGATTCTATACCCCCTCCAGAGTTTGGTATCAAAGTAACGTGTTGTGTTTTTATTCTACTAAGGGCTTGTTTTCGGCTTTTTTTATCTTTTACTATTACATCATTAATTAATTTTCCTTTCAAATTTAATTCAATGTTAAGAGTATAAATTTGACCTTCTTTCAGCATTGGAATTCGGATACTCTTTGTCTCATAACCAATAAAAGAAACCTCAATTACTATCGATCTATTTGCTTTAAGATTTAGCGTATAATTTCCATTTTTATCTGCAGAAACGCCTGTATTTTCTCCTTTTATAATAATATTTGCTCCAGAAAGAACATCTTTATTGATATCTGTAATATTTCCATTTATGCTTTGTCCTAAAACGGAAAAACTTATAATACTAATTATAATAGTGAAGATGTTTTTGTACATTTATTTGCAAAAATATAAATAATGTTGACCTACATATAAACTATAGATTATTTTGTTTAGTATATTTGCAAAGACACATTTTATTAATATGAAGAAATCTTTATTGATATTATTTTTTGTTCCTTTTGTTTTAAGTTCTCAAACAATTTATAATCCTCACCAATTCTACGAAAACCCTGGAGGATTATTTGATAAAGATTCTATTAGAACTATTTATATTGATTTTTACGACCCAAACTATCATCCGGTCCTTGTAAATTCTTTTTTTACTAATCCTAAATATAGAATTCCAGCTATTGTAACTTGTAATGGTATAGTTTATGATAGTGTTGGAGTAAGGTATAAGGGAAATTCTACTTTTTGTTTAGCAAATGATGTGGGTAATCCTAAGGTGCCTTATAATTTAGATTTCAATTATTTTGTTTCTGGTCAGAATTTCATGGGCAAGAAAAAAATAAAACTAGCAAATGCATGGATGGATCCAACATTTATGAAGGAGTTTTCAGCATCTCAGATTTATAGAAATTATTTACCCTCACCAGAAGTAAATCTTGTTAAACTGTATGTTCAAGGAAATTATTTAGGACTATACGTAAATACTGAGTCCATAAATAAACAATTTACAGATAAACATTACGATGAAAAAAATGGATCTATGTTTAAATGTGATGGAAGTGGAATGTTTTGTGATACTACTGGAACACCTAGTGGAGGCATACCTGATTTAAACTGGTTAGGAGAAGATACGTCCTTATATTACAATAGTTATGACATGAAATCTGACGTTGGATGGGAAAATTTACTTAATCTAATTGAAATAATAAATTTTAATCCTCAATCCATTGATAGTGTATTAGATGTTGATAGAACCCTATGGGCTTTTGCTGTTAATCAAGTTGTTTCAAATCTAGATACTTATAATGGTTATTATGTTCATAATTATTATCTTTATCAAAGAGAGGATGGCTTATTCAATATGATACCATGGGACTTAAGTGAAAGTTTTGTTGGTGCTATTATGGGTTGGAGTTTTTGGAACCCCTCAGATGTATACGAATATGATCCATACTATGGAGATGATCCGTCAATCGGCAGACCATTAACGGCATTGTTATTGAATCATCCTACATATCGAAAACAATATACAGCACATTTAAGAACTATCATTAATGAAAGTTTAGATACATCAGTTATTAGAAGTAAAATCCAAAACTTACAGGCACTTACTCACAATGCTGTTATTAATGATAATAATAAACCATTTGGAGTAACAGACTTTTACAATAATGTAGAAAACGCAATATGGACTGGATGGGGTTTTGGAGGGATTATGTCTACTATTGATGAAAGAAAAAATTATTTACTAAATCATCCAGAGATTTCATTAGTTCCTCCAATCATTTCAAATGTAACAATAAACAATAACATTGTTGAAGCTAATGTAATAAACACAAACTATGTGGAATTAATGTATTCAACCAATGATTATAATTCTAAATTCAAGTCATTGCTAATGAATGATTCTGGAATAAATGGTGATGTAGTAGCGGGAGACGGTATTTATTCAGTTTTTCTTCCTAATTATACAAATATTAAGTTTTACATAAGGTCTCAGAATAATGAAGCGATGATGCTATCACCTGAAAAAGCGCAATATGAATTCTATGAGTATTCTTCGATTTCATCCCAATTTACTACACCAGTTAATAATGAAAGAGAGTTGTTAAAAGTCATTGATATCACTGGAAGAAATGTAAAGTTCGCATATAATGTCCCACTGTTTTTTGTTTATGACGACGGAACTGTAGAGCAAAAGATTTTTGTTAAATAAATGAAAAGAATTTTAATTTTATGTACTGGTAACTCTTGTCGTTCACAAATGGCAGATGGATGGTTAACACATATGTTATCCTCAAAAGATTTTAAAATTTATTCAGCAGGCACACATCCAGAGAAGGTTAATCCTCACGCTGTAGCTGTGATGCAAGGTTTTGATATTGATATTTCTAAAAATATATCTAATGATGTAAATGAGTATAAAGATATTGAATTTGATTATGTTATAACTGTTTGTGATAACGCAAAAGAACTTTGTCCAGTATTTCCTAATTCTAACGTAATTCATAAGTCCTTTCCAGATCCAGCTAAATCTAAGGGGACTGACGATGAGTTATATAAAGTGTACAAAGATGTAGCTCTTGATTTAAGACAATATCTATCAACTCTATTTAAAAAATATCTTTGAAAAAAATAATATTAATATTTTTTATCATACCATTAACAATATTTGGTCAAAAATATCAAGAACCTGATTTTATTAATTTATTAGACGATGAAAATTGGCGTTTACATTTTTTTGGATGTAGTTTAGACCCTAGTACTTTCTAATAAATAAATTTTTTCTTTAGAACAGTTTTGTTATTTAATTTATCTATTACTACAATTCTTAGGTTTTGTTCTCCTTTTACTATTTTTTCATTATCAATTTCGTATTTCAATAGATTTGTTTTGTAGTCATAATCCATTAATATCCATTTACCATTAATTTCTCCACGATAAAAAGAGATTCCACTTTCATTATCAGAAATCTTTACTGAAACTGTTCCAGATTTTTCAGATATTTTATTATATTTATAATCAAATATTTTTGGGTTAATAGTGTCACATACTATTGTAAATTGTCCAAATTCTGATGTTTTGGCATGTAAATATCCATCTTTCCATGTTTTACCTTTAAACTTAAAACTTCCATTTTCTCGTATTAGTGCGATATAACTTTTTTCTTTAAGATTATTTGGGATATTTTCTTTAATAGAAATGGCAATTTCTTTGTGTAATGCAATGTTTTTATCCATTAAATGATAAACTTTCGATAGAGTCTTTATATTTTTAGGAGTACTTTTTGCTTTAAAATATTCATTCTTATATAACACATTAGATGGCAAATAACAAGTCAGTTCTTCTATTTCCAATTTATGTGCTTTGTCGTATTCAAGTAAGTTTTCATCACTTTCAGAATCAAATTTTGGAGCTGATTCTTCTGACTGGATATCAAATTCTAATGAAGATAGATTATCTTCTATATCTCTAACTTCAAATCGAATTTTATGTAATTTATTGTCACTAAAATTTAGAATCCCTTTATTTATATTTACTTTGTAGTTAGATAATCTGTTGTATGGAAGAGAATAACATCTATTAAATCTAATTTTATTATCTGTATATTCTTCAAAATCAATATGAGCGTTAAGAAATCTTTTCTCAGAAAAACTAAGTTCATCAGCTTCAAAATGGTGAATTAACTTTTCGTCTACAAACATTTTTATGGAATATACTCCATTTTTATTTGTCGGAGATCCATTTTGTCTATCAAAGGTGCTGATTCCAAATGAAATATCTCCATGAGCCTTTAGATTTTTATTTTTGATTGAATATATTCCATCTTGTAACTTTGTTAAAGTAATTCTTAAGTTTTTCTTATCTCCATTCAATGAGGAGTTTTTATGAGGGTATATTTTAATTTCAGTTAAAACAGGATTTATATCATCTGATACTTCAAATCCAAAAGCAAGTGGATTTAATGGATGTTCTGTTTTGGTGTCTCTTATTTCAAAATGTAAGTGAGGACCTCCGCTTCCTCCAGAATTTCCTGATAATCCAATAATTTCCCCTTGTTTTACTAGTATTGAATTCTTTTTAGGGTAAAAATTTATTTCAAAACTTTCTTTTTTATATTGTTGTTCTTTTATAATCTTTTCTAATTCTGAATTAAATTTTTGCATGTGTGCATATACAGAAGTGTGTCCAGTTTGTGGATGAACGATATAAAGAACCTTTCCGTATCCCCATGTAGAAACTTTAATCCTGCTAATGTAACCGTCAGCGATTGCTCTTAAATTCTTTCCTTCTACTGCATTTGTTTTAACATCAATTCCTGTATGAAAGTGATTGTCTCTTAACTCCCCAAAAGTTCCAGAAAGGTAAAGTGGAAAATCAAATGGAGAGATATAATCTTGAGATGATAAACTTGTTGACGAGAATATTAATAGTAGGATATAAATTTTTTTCATTTATATTGTTTAAAAAATATTTACAAATATAATATCAAATTATATTAAATTTTGATAATTAATCTATAAGTTTGTAACACCAAAAAGATATGAAAGAAATAGTTGTAAATATAGAAAAAAAAGTTAACAAAATTATATCTTTATATCGTTCCTTAAAGAAAGAAAAAGAGGAAATTCTTGAGGAAAATACAAATTTGAGATCGGAGATTTTAGAAAGAGATAACAATATTAAGAGTTTGGAAGAAAAAATTAAATTATTAAGAATCACAAAGTCGGTAGGTGATCATGATTTAGAAATAAATAAAGAAAGCCGACAAAAAATAAATGAGTACGTGCGGGAGATAGACAAGTGTATTGCACTTTTAAACAAGTAGATAAAAATTATAAATGTCTTTATCAATAAAAATAAATATAGCAAACAGGACTTATCCTTTAACTATAAACCGAAATGCTGAAGAAAATATACGTAAATCGGTAAAAAAGATTGAAGAAAGATTAAAGTTTTATGAGAAAAATTACGCTATTAAAGACAGACAAGATTTATTAGCTATGTGTCTGATTGAAGTAGCTTCAAAATTAGAATCAATAAATGATACTGCTTTTAAAGAAAATAATGATGTTGAATTAAAATTAGCAAGTATCGAATCTACTTTATCAGAAGTTATATAGTTCTTTTACATAAAAATATTAATTACCCGCATTAATTAGAATTGTTAAACTAACAGTTTAAAAATTAGAGCATGACTCAACTTTTTTAAAACAGGCCTCAACCCTTAGGGTTTCTATTAAAGAACAGTGGACGTTTGAGATTGGTTGGCAGCTTTATCCATATATTATATGAGTTTAACAAAATTAGTGTGGGTTTTTTTTAACCAATAAAATTAAATAAATGGAATCAATTACAATTATTATAGGAGTATTATCCTTTCTAGTAGGATCGATAATTTCTTTTTTTATATTAAAAAATGCAAATATTTCAAAGAGTAATAGTATTTTGGAAGATGCGAAAAAGGAAGCGGAAAGAATAAAGAAGGATAAAATCTTACAAGCTAAAGAAAAATTTATTGAATTGAAATCTCAACATGAACGTTCAATTAATGAGAAAAATAGAGAGTTTAATAAAGCTCAATCTAGAGTAAAGGAGAAAGAAACAAAACTTAATCAGAGATTAGGTGAAATGACTAAGAAGGAGAAAGATCTTTCTGAAGAAAAGAAAACTGTGTTAAAACAAAAGGAGATTATTTCTAAAAAGCAGAAGGAATTAGACGAAAATAAGAAAAAACAGATTCAACAATTAGAAGAAATTTCTAATCTCAGTGCAGAACAAGCTAAAAAAGAGCTTGTAGAAACATTAAAGGATGAGGCTAAAACAGAAGCACTTTCTATTATTCAGGATACAATAGAAGAGGCTAAACTTACAGCTAGTCAGGAAGCAAAGAAGATTGTGATACAAACAATACAAAGAACCGCTACCGAACAATCAATCGAAAATGCCGTTTCTGTTTTTAATATAGACTCTGATGATGTGAAAGGTAGAATTATTGGTAGGGAAGGTAGAAACATTAGAGCCTTAGAAGCAGCTACTGGTGTAGATATTATAGTAGATGACACACCAGAGGCAATAATTATTTCTTGTTTTGATTCTGTTAGAAGAGAAATAGCTCGTCTTTCATTACATAAATTAGTTACGGATGGTAGAATTCATCCTGCCAGAATTGAAGAGGTTGTTAGAAAAACTACTAAGGAAATAAAGGATGAAATAATTGAAATAGGAAAGAAAACTACTATTGATTTAGGAATACACGGATTACACCCTGAGCTTATTAGAATGGTTGGTAGAATGAGATATAGATCTTCTTATGGTCAAAACTTATTGCAACATTCTAGAGAAACTGCAAATTTATGTGCTACTATGGCTGCTGAGTTAGGTTTAGATAGTAAAGCTGCTAAAAGAGCGGGATTATTACATGATATTGGTAAAGTTCCTGAGGATAATGCGGAAACTCCTCATGCGATTTTGGGAATGCAACTTGCAGAAAAATATGGAGAGAAACCTGAAGTGTGTAATGCTATTGGTGCGCACCATGATGAAATTGAAATGACTTCATTAATTTCTCCTTTGATTCAAGTATGTGATGCGGTTTCAGGAGCTAGACCGGGAGCTAGACGCCAGATATTAGACTCTTATATTAGTAGAATTAAAGAGTTGGAAGATACGGCTTTAGCATTTCCAGGAGTCGTTAAATCTTATGCTATCCAAGCAGGAAGAGAGTTAAGAGTTGTTGTTGAAAGTGAAAAAGTTTCAGATACTGAAGCTAATAAATTGTCATTCCAAATATCTGAGAAAATACAAAATGAAATGACATATCCTGGTCAGGTGAAAGTAACAGTCATCAGAGAAACTAGAGCCATCTCTTTCGCTAAATAAATTGTTTTTTGAATTATTAGTTATTATGAGAATCCCATTGAGAAATCATTGGGATTTTTTTGTATATTTACGAGCCAAAACTAAATTATAATTATGAAATTACGACTACAATTCTTATCCATTTTTGTTTGTATTTTTTTTACATCATTTTCTCAGTCACACCATACAATAAATGTAAGTGGGATGACATTTACTCCCGATACACTTGTTTGTTTTGTTGGTGATACTGTTACTATAAATCCTGGAGGATATCATAACGCTGTAGAAGTTGATGATTCCACATGGATGTCCAATGGAACTAACTCCAATGGTGGTTTTAATATTCCTTTAGGTACTCCATCTGGAAGTTTTGTTATTGATCAAGCAAAGACTTATTATTATGTCTGCACACCACACGTAACTTTAGGCATGAAAGGGGTTATAATATCAAGTTCTCCAGCAATGATATCAGGTTGTACTGATTCAGTTGCTGCAAATTTTGATTCTCTAGCCACCTTAGATGATGGAAGTTGTAATTATTATTTGTCAAATCATGATAATTTATTTTTCTCTGAATGGGGAGAGGGAAGCTCTTGGAACAAATATTTTGAGTTATATAATCCAACTACTGATACTATATATTTAAGTAATTATGCCTTCCCTAGTGTTAGTGGCAATCCTAATACTACTGGTGTTTATGAATATTGGAATAATTTTGACTCAGCCTCATTTATACTTCCAAACGATATTTTTGTAGTAGCTCATTATTTAGCTGACTCATCAATATTACAATATGCTGATATGACTGTCACATCTTCAACCGCTCTTGGAAATGGAGACGACGGTATTGCACTAATATATGGCTCTCAACCTAACTCTACATCTCCACCCTCTGATACTACCTATAGAATAATTGATTGGATTGGAGACTGGAATGGTGATCCCGGACAAGGATGGTCTGTCTCTGGTGTAGGTGCTGCAACTAGGAATCATACTATAATCAGAAAATGTAATATTTTTCAAGGAGATACCTCATGGATTAACTCATCCGCTAATCAGTGGTTAGTTAAGCCTATTGATTATTGGACTAACATAGGTACTCATAATTATAATAATACAATTATTGATTCACAGTCATATATTATCTGTAACGGATTAAGTATTGTTGTTGGAGTAAATACATATGATTCATCAGGTATTTATTATGATACTTTGAGCTCTTTCAATGGATGTGATAGTGTAGTTGTAACTGATTTAACTGTATTATCTAATTCAGCTTCAATTGTATCTAACAATATAACTATTTGTGATGGTGACAGTTTGGTTGTAGGTTCTTCTATCTACTTCAATAGTGGAAATTTTATTGATACCTTATTAAACTCATCTGGATGCGATAGTATTATTAACACAAATTTATTTGTTCAAACACCGCAATTTTATAATATAACAATTTGTGATGGTGATAGTTTAACAGTGGGTTTGTCTGTATATTACAGTGGAGGTAATTTTATTGATACTCTAGTGTCATCAATTGGTTGTGATAGTATAATTCATACAAATTTGACTATATATTCTCAATATAATCCAATTTTTGGAGGAATACCTAGCAATAATGTTGGCGGAGGTAATTTTTATTCTGGATCCCAATATTTAGAAATGAGTTGCTATGTTAGTTCTGAATTAGTGTCAGCAGTAGTTTATGCTCAAGATACTGTAATTGAAACTTTTGAAATTAGAGATGTTAACGGTAATGTTTTAGATGATACAACCGTTACAGTTGTTCCAGGAGGTCACAGAGTTTATTTTAATTATATTATGTCTGCTGGAACAAATTATGAGCTTGGAGTCAATGGTAATAGTAACAATTTATTTAGACACAATTCTGGAGTTAATTACCCATACAATTTTGGTTCTTTAGCATCTATTACATCCTCAAGCGCTTCATCACCACTTAATTATTATTATTATTATTACGATATTGAAGTAAGACAGTCTTCACAACCAGTAAATTACTATATTTGTGATGGACAAAGTATCACTATATCTGGAAATATTTATGATTCCTCAGGAATTTATATAGACACTTTAGTTTCATCTCATGGATGTGATAGTTTGTTATTCACAAATTTAGTTGTATATCCAAATTATTTAGATTCGAATTATCAGACAATTTGTAGTGGTGAAACTTATTTAATTGGAAATAATATATATGACTCCTCTGGAGTTTATCTTGATACATTATTTACTTTGTATGGATGTGATAGTGTTATTGTTACTAATTTAACAGTTGATAGTATCGTGGGCGGAAGTAGTGTAAACCAACTGGATATTTGCATTGGTGACTCTATAGTTGTAGGTAACAATGTTTATAATAGTTCAGGAGTGTATATGGATACCCTATCTTCATCAAATGGATGTGATAGTATAATTACCAATTATTTAAATGTAGTTTCTGCAAGTTATAATAGTTTAAATATAGGGTTGCCAGACTCTAGTATTTACTCAGGTGATTATAGTAATTACAATGGTTATTTAATATTAGATGCTAGTATTTTAACTTTATTAAAATCAGCAACAGTATATTCCGCAGATACAAATTCTGTAACATTCGAATTAAGAAATAATTTAGGAATTGTAATGCAATCATCAACACATATGGTATACCCAGGTTCTCAAATTTTAACCTTCAACTTCATGATTCCACCAGGTACTGATTATCAATTAGGAGTTGATGGAGGAAATTCAGGATTATTTAGAAATAATGCTGGAAATGGAAATTCAATTTCTTATCCATTTAATTTAGGATCAATTAACATCACTTCATCTAATGCCGGAGATCAATATTATTATTTCTACTATGATATTGAGATTATGCAGTTTGGATCTGATAACCCTCAAACGATATGTGAAGGAGATTCGATTGTAGTTGGAAATAGTGTTTACAATATTCCGGGAGTATATGTAGATACATTTTCATCAGTAAATAGTTGTGATAGTTTAGTATATACTGACTTACAATATTATCCTAACTCAAGTTTAAGTATAAGTTCTTTACCAAGTCCAGCAGAAATTTGCTTAGGAGATACTATTTTATTGGAAGCGTCACAAGGTTTCTCTGAATTTTATTGGATTTATAGTAATGCAATAATCGGTCAGAATCAAAATATTTTGCTTTCCCCAACTGAGGATACTTGGTATATTTTAAAAGCAATTGACCAGTATGGCTGTGTAGTCCAAGAAGATATTTGGGTTTATGTAGATACTTGTTTTGTAGGATTAGAAGATGCGATAATAAATAATATTAGTATATATCCAAATCCTTCATTTGGAATTTTTAATATAGATTTTAATAAGGTTTTTGATAACAATTTAAATATTAGAATCGTAAATTCTTTAGGGGCACTAGTTATATCAGAAGAGCTGAAAGAAGGACAAAGAATAAAAGAATTTAATCTTTCAGAATTCTCTAAAGGAATATATTTTATAGAGTTACATACTGAAACTGGATTATATAAAAAGAAAATCATTTTAAAATAATTTATTATGGAAAATAATATTAAGGTACTTTTATTTTCGTTTTTATTTTTTAGTGCTTTTTTTACTTTTTCTCAAGTAAGAAACTGTGGAACAATGGATCATCTTGAATATCTAAAATCTCAGGATCCTTTACTTGAAGAGAGAATGGAGAAGAATGAAAAAAAACTACAACGTTGGATAGATAATCAACCCGAGAGTTTAAGTTCAAATATTATTACAATACCAGTTGTAGTACATGTAGTATATTATAACTCAGTTGAAAATATTAGTGATCAACAAATTCAATCACAGATAGATATTTTAAATCAAGATTTTAGAAGAACAAATCCTGATGCATCAAATACTCCAATAGCTTTTCAATCAGTTGCAGTAGACTGTGGTATTGAATTTTGTTTAGCAAGTATTGATCCAAATGGTAATCCAACGAATGGTATTACTCGAACTCAAACAAGTCAATCTTCTTTTAGTACTAATGATGGTGTTAAATATTCTTCCTCTGGGGGAGTTGACGCATGGAATACATCTCAATATTTAAATATCTGGGTTTGTGATATTAGTGGAGGTATACTCGGATACGCTCAGTTTCCTGGAGGAAACGCGAGCTCTGATGGTATTGTTTGTGATTATCAGTATTTTGGTAATATTGGTACTGCTACAGCCCCATTTAATTTAGGAAGAACAACTACACATGAGGTTGGACATTGGTTAAATTTAAGACATATTTGGGGAGATTCTTATTGTGGAAATGATCAGTGTAATGATACTCCCACTCAACAATCTTCTAACTATGGTTGTCCAAATTTTCCATCCACTTCTAATTGTAGTGGTAATGGCTCAAATGGTGATATGTTTATGAATTATATGGATTATACGGATGATGCATGTATGAATATGTTTACCCAAGATCAAAAAACAAGAATGATAGCCGCAATAAATACTTATCGTTCAGGATTATTAACTAGTAATGCTTGTCAATTAAGCGCTTTTGGTTGTACAGATCCAACAGCTTTTAATTATGATCCTAATGCTGTTA
>CEUV01064680.1_pt1 | contig 22253 bp, 25 predicted proteins | sample 356401 | NCBI WGS metagenome assembly CEUV01 (sample SAMEA2622710, study PRJEB7988) | marine metagenome | isolation source: saline water (ENVO:00002010), including
GTCCCTGCGCGCGTCCGGAGTCATGCCTCTCCGCGGCGGCAAGGCGTCGACGGCGTCGATGGCGAGAGTCTCAGAGTCGCGCCACGAACGACGGGAAAACATGTGGAGGACGCCGCGTGACGCGCCACTCCTCCTTGTCGATCTCGCCGCTCTGGTCCGTGTCGAGGAAGTACAGGGCCTTCTTGAGGCGCGGCGGGTGGAGCAGGAACATCAGGTTTTCGTCGCCGCAGTTGCTGATAAACTTTACCACTTCGGCGTCGTTCTTTATGGCGGAAACGATCTCTTCGATGCCTGTGTGGACATCGACCAGTGAGTTGGGTGATCCTGAGAAGTATTGTCGCGTCCATGGCGTGAGACGCCTGGGATTTGATTTCCACACAGTCTAATGCTGAGCGTCCCGCCACCGTCCTTGTCGATGAGCTCGAAGCAGCGCTGGGCGGCGGAAAGGAACTCCCCAGTGAACTCGGCGATCTCCTTGAGCGCTGCCTTGCTCTGCGCCTCGCGGGCCGCGGCGCGCTGCTCAAGCTTGTTCGCGAGCGCCTTCTCGATGCACTCCTCCCTGCGCGGAACATCAACCGGTGAGCCGGCGACGTACTTAGGCGACCCAAAGTTGCAGACTCCAAAACGCACCACTCGTCCGCGTCGATGGTGCCGTCGTGATCCGTATCCATCTGTGCGAGCGCGGACTCGAGGCGCGACGGGACCAACAGGTGCTGGAGGTTCTTGTTGCCGCAGTCGGTCAGGAATTTTATAACTTCTTTGTTTGCGCGCACGGCGCGAACAATCTCAGCCTTCTCGAGCGTGCCGGAGTCGTCGTCGTCGATCATTTGGAAAACTTTACGAGCCGCGGTCAGGAACTCAGCGCTGAACTCCTCGTCGGCGGCGGCCGCCGCGCGCTCGCGGCGCTCGCGCTCCTTCGCCATCTGCTCCAGGCGCTTCGCGAGGCCGCGGTTGATCGCCGTCTCCCATTCGTCGACGTCCACTTCTCCGGAGTTGTCCGTGTCCAGGACCGCGAGCGCCTTCTCGAGGCGCGGCGGGTGCAGCAGGAACATCAGGTTCTCCTCGCCGCACGTCTTGAGGAAAGATATCACTTCTTGGTCTTCCTTGACAGCTCTCACAATTTCGCCCTTGTCCAGGGTCCCGCCGCCGTCCTTGTCGATGAGCTCGAAGCACTTGCGCGCGGCGTTTTTGAAGTCGAGCGTGAACTCCTCGATTTCTTTCTGCGCCGCCTTGGCTTGCATCTCGCGCTTGGCCGCGCGGTCGGCCAGCTTGTTCGACAGCGCGACCTCGATGGCCTCCTCCCTGCGTTGTTATAGACCGGTGAGCCGCGAAACGCGTCGACCCTCTCGCGGCCGCGTCGAAGGCGCCCCAAAGTTTCAGGCTCCGAAACGCACCACTCGCCCTCGTCGATGTGGCCGTCGCGATCCGTGTCCATCTGCTGGAGCGCCGACTCGAGGCGCGCCGGCACGAGCAGGTACTGGAGGTTCGGGTTGCCGCAGTTGACGAGGAACTTGATGACGCGCTGGTTGCACTTGACGGCCGTGACGATCTCCGCCTTTTCGAGCGTGCCGCTGCCGTCGTCGTCGATCATTTGGAAAACTTTACGAGCCGCGTTCAGGAACTCCGTGCTGAATTCGGCGTCCGCGCGGAGGGCCGCCCTTTCCCTCCGCTCGCGCTCCATTGCCAGCTGCTCCAAGCGCTTCGAGAGGCCGCGCTGGATAGCCTCGTCCCATTCCTTTTCGTCGACCTCGCCGGAGTTGTCCGTGTCCAGGATCTCCAGCGCCTTCTGCAACCGCGGCGGGTGGAGGAGGAACTGCAAATTTTCCTCGCCGCACGTCGTCAGGAATCTGATCACTTCTTGATCAGACTTGACGGCCTCCACGATCTCGGTCTTGGACAGCGATCCGCCGCAGTCCTTGTCGATGAGCTGGAAGCACTGCCGGGCGGCGGAAAGGAACTCGCCGGTAAACTCCGCAATCTCCTTCTGTGCCGCCTTCGCCTGCGCCTCGCGGGCCGCGGCGCGCTGCTCGAGCTTGTTCTGCAGCGCGATCTCGATGCACGCCTCCCATTCGCAGAGGTCGATGTGGCCGTCGTGGTCCGTGTCCATCGCCGCGAGGGCGGCCTGGAGGCGGTTCGGCACGAGCAGATACTGCAGGTTCTTGTTACCGCAGTTGATCAAAAAGTTAATCACTTCCTGGTCCGCGCGCACGGCGCGCACCTGTGCGTAAATCAATCAGTGAGTCCGACGCCACGATTAAGCCGTGCACTGGCGCGCACGATTTCTTCCTTCTCGAGCGTGCCCGAGTCGTCCTTGTCGATCATCTCGAAGCATCGGCGAGCCGCGTTGAGGAACTCGGTGCTGAATTCGGCATCGTCGCGGAGGGCCGCCCGCTCGCGGCGCTCGCGCTCGATGGCGAGCTGCTCCAGGCGCTTCGCCAGGCCCTTGTTGATGGCCGTCTCCCTGCGCGCGTCCGGAGTTATGCCTCCACGTGGCGGCGACGACGCGTTGATGGCGTCGAGGCGACAGTCAGGCGCGGTCGACGCGGCCGCCGCGATGAACCACAAAGGGACGCCGCGCGACGCGCCACTCGTCGACGTCGATTTCGCCCGACCCGTCGGCGTCCAGGGCCTCGAGCGCCTTCTTGAGGCGCGGCGGGTGCAGCAGGAACATCAGGTTCTCCTCGCCGCACGTCTTGAGGAAAGATATCACTTCTTGATCCGTCTTTACGGCCTCGACGATCTCATCGTGGCTCAGGGTCCCGCCGCCGTCCTTGTCGATGAGCTGGAAGCAGCGCCGGGCCGCCGACTTGAACTCCGCGGTGAATTCCTCGATTTCCTTTTGCGCGGCCTTGGCCTGCAGCTCGCGCCTCGCCGCGCGCTCGGCCAGCTTGTTCGCCAGCGCCGACTCGATGCAGGCCTCCCTGCGTAGCAAGCGACCGGTGAGTCGCGCAGACGCGGAACCGCGTCGCGTCGACGGCGTAGAAAGAAGTAAGGACACTGAGTCAGCACCACTCCATGGCGTCGATGTGGCCGTCCCGGTCCGTGTCGAGCACCGCGAGCGTGGCCTCGAGGCGCGAGGGCACGAGCAGGTTCTGCAGGTTCGGCTCGCCGCAGTTGACGAGGAACTTGATCACCTTTTGATTCGACTTGACGGCGACTACGATCTCCTGTTTTTCGAGGTCGCCGCTCTCGTCGACGTCAATCATGTTGAATACCTATGGGGAGGGCGCGTTAAGGTCGAGTGACACGCGACATAACACCAAAGGCAAACAAACGCGCGCGCGGGGAAGTGGGTTCGATTGGACGCGGCGAACGGACCGCACGCGCCGCGCTCAAAAACTCGGCAGTGAATTCGGCGTCGGCCGCCAGAGCCGCGCGCTCGCGGCGCTCGCGCTCGTCGGCCAGCTGCTGCAGCCGCTTCGCGAGGCCGCGGTTGATCGCCTCTTCCCCTGTGCGCAAATCAACCAATGAGAGTCGGGTGCACCGCCACGCCGTCGAGCAGGGCGTCGCGTCGATGGCGTCAGGTCACAATTCAAGACGCCGGGGCGGTACACTCCTCGCGGTCCACTTCGCCGGACTTGTCGGTGTCCAGGATCTCGAGCGCCTTCTGCAGGCGCGGCGGGTGCAGCAAGAACTGCAAGTTCTCCTCGCCGCAGTTGGACAGGAAGTGGATGACTTCTTTGTCCGAGGCGCAGGCGGTGACGATCTCACTCTTGGATAAAGACCCGCCGCCGTCCTTATCAATAAGATCGAAGCAGCGCGCCGCAGCCGTGAGGAAACTATCGGTGAACTCTTCGATCTCCTTCTGCGCCGCCTTCGCCTGCACGGCGCGGGCCGCGGCGCGGGCCTCGAGCTTGGCCGCGAGGGCGGACTCGATCGCGTCTTGCCACTCCTCCTCGTCGATGTGCCCGTCGCGGTCCGTGTCGAGCACGAGCAGCGCGGCCTCGAGGCGCGACGGGACGAGCAAGTACTGGAGGTTCTGGTTGCCGCAGTTGTTGAGAAACTCGATGACTTCCTTGTCCGCGCGCACGGCGCGAACGATCTCCGCCTTCTCGAGCGTCCCGCTCCCGTCCCGGTCGATGAGCCGGAAGCACTTGCGGGCCGCGTTGAGGAACTCCTCGGAGAATTCGCTGTCGGCCGCGGCCGCGGCCCGCGCCCGCCGCTCCTGCTCGGCCTTGAGCTGCTCGATGCGCTTCGCGAGGCCCCGGTTGATGGCCTCCTCCCTGCGAGCGGCCGGGGGTATGATGGGGCGGCGACGTCAGACGAACGACGGGAAACCAGATGGAGGACGCCGCGCGACGCGCCACTCGTCGGCGTCGACCTCGCCGCTCTTGTCCGTGTCCAGGATTTCGAGGGCCTTCTGCAGCCGCGGTGGGTGGAGCAAGAACTGCAGGTTCTCCTCGCCGCACGTCTTGAGGAACTTGATGACCTTCTCGATGCCCGTCTTCGGGTGGACGGCGTTGACGATCTCCTCCTTGGACAGCGAGCCGCCCTTGTCGACGTCGATGAGCTCGAAGCAGTGCCGCGCCGCGTTCTTGAACTCGTTCGTGAACTCCTCGAGCTCCTTGGCCGCCTGCCGGGCCATCATCTCCTGCGCGCGGCGCTGCGCCGCGCGGGCCTGGAGCTTCGCCTTCAGCGCGTTCTCGATCGCGTCCTCCCTGCGTGGCGAGCGACCGGTGAGTCGCGCAGACACACGGTACCGCGTCGCGTCGACGGCGTAGGAGGAAGGAAGCAAGGACACCGAGTCAGCACCACTCCGAAGCGTCGATCTGGCCGTCGCGATCCGTATCGAGCACGGCGAGCGCCTGCTGGAGCCGCGCCGGCTCGAGGAGGTACATCAGGTTCTGGTTGCCGCAGGTCTGGAGGAAGTTGATCACCTTCTTGTTCGCCTTGACGGCGTCGATAATCTCGTCCTTGTCCAGGTACCCCGACTCGTCGACGTCTATCATGTCGAAGACCTGCCGGGCCATGGTCAGGAACTCCGCCGAAAAGTCCTCGTCGGCGGCGGCCGCGGCGCGCGCGCGGCGCTCGCGCTCCTCGGAGAGCTGCTCGAGGCGGCGCTTGAGGCCGCGCTGGATCGCCTCCTCCCTGCGCGCGACCGGCGTTATGTTTACACGCGTCGATGGCGTCGATGGCGTATGAACCGTGAAGGACGCCGCGTACCGCACCACTCCTCGACGTCGATCTCGCCCGAGCCGTCGGTGTCGAGGGCCTTGAGCGCCTTCTTGAGGCGCGCGGGCTGCAGGAGGAACTGCAGGTTCTCCTCGCCGCAGTTCTGGAGGAAGGAGATCACTTCCTGCGAACGGCGCAAACCTTGAAGCGGTCGTTCGGTTGTTCCTTTGTGTGTGTGTGTGTTCGTAGTTGCTACTGTCGTCCGATTCTGCACCACCACACACCAAACACACGAAAACAGCAGTTCCGCGGAGTCCTCGCAAGTCGAAGGGCGCGCGGTCGTAGGACGCCGCGTGCGCGACCTGGTCCGTCTTCACGGCCTGGATGATCTCGTCGATCTCGAGCGTGCCCGACATGTCCTTGTCGATGAGGTTGAAGCACTTGCGCGCGGCGTTGAGGAAATCCGAGGTAAAGGCCTCGATCTCCTTCGCCGCGTTCTTGGCGTCGAGCTCGCGCTTCGCCGCGCGCGCAGCGAGCTTGTTCTGCAGCGCGATCTCGATACACTGCTCCCACTCGTCCGCGTCGATGGTGCCGTCGCGATCGGTGTCCATCTCCGCGAGCGCCTTGTCGAGGCGCGACGGCACGAGCAAGTACTGCAGGTTCTGGTTGCCGCAGTTGCAAAGGAATTTTATCACCTTTTTGTCATTCTTCACGGCATCGACGATCTCAGCCTTATCGAGCGTTCCCGAGTCGTCCTTGTCGATCATTTGGAAGACCTCTCGCGCCGCGTTCAAAAATTCTAGCGTGAATTCGGCGTCGGCCCTCTCCGCGGCGCGCTGGCGGCGCTCGCGCTCGTCGGCCAGCTGCTCCAGGCGCTTCGCGAGGCCGCGGTTGATGGCGGCTTCCCCTGTGTAGTAGGCGCGCGGTCAAAAAGAGCGAATCTCGCGGACACAAAAAGACGCCGGGCAGTACACTCTTCGATGTCGAGCTCCCCGGACTTGTCGGTATCCAGGGCATCGAGAGCTTTGTCGAGGCGCGGCGGGTGCAGCAGAAATTGCAAGTTCTCTTCGCCGCAGTTTTTGAGGAAGTCGATGACTTTTTTGTCCTCCTTCACGGCTCGAACAATCTCCGGCTTTTCGAGCGTCCCGGAGTTGTCCTTGTCGATCCTGCGCGGGAGCCGGGCGGTGGGCGACGAGACGCGTCGACGGCGTACGAGCCGCGCCGTCGCCGCGACGCGCGCAAGTTGGAAGTTGAATGACGGGCGCCGCGCGCGGACATGATGAAGCATTGCCGGGCGGCGTTCAGGAACTCGCTCGTGAACTTGGCGATCTCCTTCGCGGCAGCCTTGGCCTGGGCCTCGCGCGCCTTGGCGCGCTGCGCGAGCTTGTTCCGCAGCGCCGTCTCGATCGCGTCTTCCCACTCATTGCAATCAATCTCGCCGTCGCGGTCCGAGTCCAGCTGCGCGAGGGCCGCCTCGAGGCGCGACGGCACCAGCAGGTACTGGAGGTTCTTATTGCCGCAGTTCGTGAGGAAGTCGATCACTTCCTTGTCCGCGCGGACGGCTGTGACGCTGCGGGGGAATCGGGTGGTGAGTGACGAGTCGCGTCGATGGCGTATGAGCGGCCGCCGACCTCACGCCATCGCCGCGACGCGCGCAGGTTGAAGGACGGACACAGCGCGCAGACATCTCTTCCTTGTCGAGGAAGCCCGAGTCGTCCTTGTCAATCATTAGGAAAACTGCACGGGCCGCGCTGAGGAACTCCGCGGAGAATTCTTCGTCCGCTCTCGCATTTGCGCGGTCGCGGCGCTGGCGTTCGATCGACAGCTGCTCCAGGCGGTGCGCGAGGCCCTTCTGGATCGCGGTCTCCCACTCCTCGACATCAATCTCGCCGGACTTGTCCTCGTCGAGGACGGCCAGCGCCTTCTTGAGGCGCGGCGGGTGGAGGAGGAACTGCAGATTCTCCTCGCCGCAGTTTTTGAGGAAATCAATCACCTCGGCGTCCGACTTTACGGCCTCGACGATCTCGGCCGTCGACAGGGTGCCGCCGCCGTCCTTGTCGATCAATTCGAAGCAGCGCCGCGCGGCGGAGAGGAACTCGTTCGTGAATTCCTCGATCTCCTTCGCAGCGTTCTTGGCGTCGAGCTCGCGCTTGGCGGCGCGCGCGGCCAATTTGTTTTTGAGGGCGTCTTCGATACATGTCTCCCACTCATCTATATCAATATGCCCGTCGCGGTCCGTGTCCATCGCCGTGAGCGCGGCCTCGAGGCGCACCGGCACGAGCAAGTACTGCAAATTTTTATTCCCGCAGTTAACAAGGAACGAGATCACTTTTTTGTTCGACGTGACCGCCTCGACGACTTCAGCTTTTTCCAGCGTCCCGGACTCGTCGACGTCGATCATTTCGAAGCACTTGCGAGCCGCGTTCAAAAATTCGACGCTAAATTCGGCGTCGGCCTTCTCCGCCGCGCGCTCGCGCCGCTCGCGTTCGGCGGCGAGCTGCGCGAGGCGCTTCGCCAGGCCGCGGTTGATGGCTTCCTCCCCTGTGCGCACACCGACCAGTGAACCGGGTGTTCTCGGCGACGACGCGGCCGTGCCAGCCAAGTCGCGCGGTCAGAGAACCGCACCGCCACGCCGCCGAGCAGGCGCGTCGATCGGATGAGAAGTAAGTAAGACGCCGGGAAGCCGTACATTCCTCCATATCCACCTCGCCGTCCTTGCTCGTGTCCAGCACTTCGAGCGCCTTGTGCAGACGTGCTGGTTGAGTAAGGAACTCGAGGTTCGGCTCGCCGCACGTGGCGAGGAAGCTCTTCACCTTTTCGTCTTCCTTGACGGCCTTGATAATTTCGCCCTTGTCGAGCGTGCCGGAGTTGTCCTTGTCGATGAGGAGGAAGACTTGCTTCGCGGCGTTCAGGAACTCCCCAGTAAATTCTTCGATTTCCTTCTGCGCCGCCTTCCTCTGCGCCTCGCGGGCCGCGGAGCGCTGCTCGAGCTTGTTCGCAAGCGCCTTCTCGATGCACTCCTCCCTGCGCGGAACAGCGATCGGTGAGCCGACGACGTACTTAGGCGACCCAAAGGTGCAGACTCCGAAACGCACCACTCGTCCGCGTCGATGGAGCCGTCGTGATCCGTGTCCATCGCCGCGAGGGCGGCCTCGAGGCGCGAGGGCACGAGCAGGTACTGCAGGTTTTTGTTGCCGCAGTCGGTCAGGAAATTAATAACCTTTTTGTCCGCCCTGACGGCGTCCACGACCTCCTGTTTCTCGAGCGTGCCGGACTCGTCCTCGTCGATCATTTGGAAGACCTCACGGGCCGCGCTGAGGAACTCTGCAGAAAATTCCTCATCTGCCTTGGCCGCCGCGCGATTTGCGCGCTCGCGCTCCTTCGACAACGCCTCCAGCCGCTTGGCGAGGCCGCGGTTGATCGCCTCCTCCCCTGTGTGGCAGACGCGTCGGGTCAAATCTCTGGGACAATAGGTGGACGCCGGGAAGCAGTACATTCATCGATGTCGATCTCGCCAGATTTGTCGGTGTCCAGGATCGCGAGCGCCTTCTGCAGGCGCGGCGGGTGGAGCAGGAACTGCAGATTGTCTTCGCCGCAGTTCTTTAGGAATTTAATGACTTTTGCGTCTTCCTTTACGGCTCGGACGATCTCATCAGTGCTGAGCGAGCCGCCGCCGTCGGTGTCGATCATCTGGAAGCACTCGCGCGCGGCGTTTTTGAACTCGTTCGTAAACTCCTCGATCTCCTTCGCGGCCCGCGCGGCATCGAGCGAGCGCTTGGCCGCGCGATCCGCCAGTTTGTTTTTGAGCGCGATCTCGATGCACTCCTCCCTGCGTGAAAAACATCAACCGGTGAGCCGCGAAGTAATTCAAAGCCACCAGCACGCCATCACCGCGTCGAAGGCCCAAAGTTTCAGACTCCGAAAAACGCACCACTCGTCGGCATCAATGTGCCCGTCGCGGTCCGTGTCCATCGCGTTCAGCGCCGCGTCGAGGCGCGCCGGTACCAACAAGTACTGCAAGTTCTTGTTGCCGCAGTTCACGAGGAAATTAATCACCTTTTTGTTGCCGCGGATGGCGACGACCACCTCCTCCTTCTCGAGCGTGCCGGACTCGTCGACGTCGATCATCTCGAAGACCTTTCTAGCGGCGCTCAGGAACTCGACGGAGAAGTTCTCGTCCTCTGCTCGGGCCGCCTTCTCGCGGCGCGCGCGCTCCGCGGCCAGCTGGTCGAGGCGCTTGGCGAGGCCGCGGTTGATCGCCTCCTCCCCTGTGCGCAAATCAACCAGTGAGAGTCGGGTGCCGCACCGCCACGCCGTCGAGCAGGGGTCGCGTCGATGGCGTCAGGTCACGATTCAAGACGCCGGGGCGGTACATTCGTCGATGTCGACCTCGCCGGACTTGTCCGTATCCAAGATTTCGAGGGCCTTCTGGAGGCGCGGCGGGTGCAGGAGGAACGTCAGGTTGTCCTCGCCGCACGTCGTCAGGAACCGGATCACCGTCTGGTCGCTCCTGACGGCATCTACGATCTCCTGCTTGGACAGCGACCCGCCGTGGTCCTTGTCGATGAGCTGGAAGCACTCGCGCGCGGCGTTTTTGAACTCGAACGTAAACTCTTCGATTTCCTTGCTCGCCGCCTTGGCGTCGAGCTCGCGGGCCTTTTGGCGCTGCTCGAGCTTGGCCGCGAGCGCGGTCTCGATCGCTTCCTCCCTGCGCGGAACGTCGACCAGTTAGCCGCGAAACCGCCCGTTCCCCCTCGCGAGATGCGTCGAAGGCGCCATAAAGTTTCAGGCTCCGAAACGCACCACTCGATGGCGTCAATCGTTCCGTCCCTGTCGGTGTCGAGCACCGCCAATGCGGCTTCGAGCCGCGACGGCACCAACAGGTACTGGAGATTCTTGTTGCCACAGTTCGTGAGAAAGTTGATCACGTCCTGGTCCGCGCGCACGGCGCGCAGGATTTCTTCCTTCTCGAGCGTGCCGGAGTCATCCTTGTCGATCATCTGGAACGCCTTGCGCGCGAGGCCCAGAAACTCGGTGGAGAACTCTTCGTCGGCGGCGGTGCTCGCGCGCTCGCGGCGCTCGCGCTCCTTCTCGAGGTCCTTGAGGCGCTTGGCCAGGCCGCGGTTGATCGCCGTCTCCCACTCTTCCTGTGTTGACACATACAGCGTTAACGACGTCGGATCTCTCGGTCACTCGCGTCGAACGGTCAGGCAGGGCCGTCACATCGAAGGGGCCTGTGGTAGGGATAGACACCGCGGACGAACGATGTCGATTTCGCCGGACTTGTCCTCGTCCAGGGCCTCGAGCGCCTTCTTGAGGCGCGGCGGGTGCAGCAGGAACGACAGGTTCTCGTCGCCGCACGTCGTCAGAAATTTAATAACTTCTTTGTCAGACTTGACGGCCTCGACGATCTCCGAGTGGCTCAGGGTCCCGCCCTGGTCCTTGTCGATGAGCTGGAAGCACTTGCGAGCTGCGTTTTTGAATTCGGCGGTGAAATTTTCGATCTCCCGCTGCGCGGCGGCCGCGTCGGCCTCGCGCTTCAGCGCGCGCTGCGCGAGCTTGTTCGACAGCGCGTCCTCGATGGCGTCCTCCCTGCGTGGCACGCGACCGGTGAGTCGGACATAGTACCGCGTCGACGGCGTAGAAAGAAGTAAGGACACTGAGTCAGCACCACTCCTGAGCATCAATGTGGCCGTCCCGGTCCGTGTCCAGCTGCTGGAGCGCCGACTCGAGGCGCGCCGGCACCAACAAATACTGGAGGTTCGGCTCGCCGCAGTTGACGAGGAAGTTGATCACCTTCTTGTCGGCGCTGACGGCGTCGATGACCTCCTGCTTCTCGAGCGTGCCGGAGTCGTCCTTGTCGATCATGCGGAAGACCTTGCGCGACGTCGACAGGAAGTCGAGGCTGAACTGGAGGTCGTCCTCGCGCGCGGCGCGGTTCCGGCGCTCGCGCTCCTTCTCGAGGTCCTTGAGGCGCTTGGCGAGGCCGCGGTTGATCGCGCTCTCCCCTGTGTGCAAATAACCGGTGAACCGGGTGCGACGAGCAGTCATAATTCAGCCGCGGGCGGAGCAGACGCGTCGCGAAGCTCGGGGATGAATCCTACACCGGGCCGTGCATTCGTCGACGTCGAGCTCGCCCGACTTGTCCGTGTCGAGGATCTCCAACGCCTTCTGCAGCCGCGGCGGGTGCAATAAAAACTCGAGGTTCTCGTCGCCGCACGTCGACAGGAACTTGATCACTTCTTCGTCCTTCTTCACGGCCTGGACGATCTCCTCCTTGGACAGCGTCCCGCCGCCGTCCTTGTCGATCAGCTCGAAGCAGCGCCGCGCCGCGTTCAGGAACTGGGTCTTGAAGGCGTGGATCTCGCGCGCGGCCGACTCCTCCTCGCGCTTTCGGATCTCCTCCTCGGCCATGCCCTTGCCGATGTGGCGCTTGTGGATCTCGATGTTCGAAATCTTCACCTCGGACTGCGCGATGACGTCCTTGCCGAAGCCGGCCGCCTCGAGCGCCGCGGCGATGGCCTCCTCGTCGGTCGCGCTCTCCAAGAAGATCTCCATGACCAAAGACCCGGCCTTGACGCCCTGGACGTGCACGTGCCGCGCCGTGACGTCCGCGCCCGTCTCGGTATTTACCTTGCCGGACATCTTCTCGGCCATCTGGCCGCGGAAGCTCTTGTTCGCCGACCGCGGCGTGAAGTCGGGGATCGTCGCGATGAAGGACACGCCGCCCAGGCTGCGCATCTCGGCGGGGTCGACGGGGTCGCCCGCGCGCGGCGACTCGCCGGCGCGCTTTCTTGACTTGCGCTTCGCGCGGCGCGCGCGGGCGCGGGCTTCCGCGTCCTTGTTCTGGGCCATGGCCTGCTCCTCGAGGGCCTTGTAGTCGCGCGCCAGGCCCCCGGCGCAGGGCTTCTCGATGATCGCCTTGAAGATGTCCTTGGGTATTTTCAAACACTCGCACTCGGCGAGGGCGATGCACGTCGCCGCGCGCGGCGCGCCCGTCGTCAGGGACAGCTCGCCGAAGAAGTCGCCCGTCTCCAACGTCGGGCACACGGAGTCGTTCGCGCCGGCGACGTACCGCGTGCACTCGACGGAGCCGTTGAGGATGACGAAGAAGTCCGAGCCCGGTTCCGACTCTCTGAGGATGAGCTGACCCGTGTCGTAGTCGTGCGCCGTCGACGCGTCGACGATCTGCGCGACCTTGCTTCCGTCCAAGCCGCCGAGCAGCGGCACGCGCTTCAAGGCAGCGGCGTACAACATGCGCTTCTTGTGCTGCGAGTCCTTCAGGATCTCGCTGAGCGTCAGCTTGTCGAGCGCCCAGGCCGAGCACGCCGTCGCCGCCGTCGCCGTGTGCGCGCGCGCCGCCTTCATCACATCTTGATCGCCAACGTGGCGCGTGCCGTCGGCCGCCGGCAGGTTGCGCTGGCCCGTGAAGCCGCCGTCGGCGTCGACGGCGACGTGGCCGTCCTCGATGAGGTAGAGGTAGTCCGTGCCCTTGCCCTGCACATAGAGGCGCTGGCCGCCCTGGAAGACCTTGCGGCGGAAGGCGTCGATGACGACGCCCTGCTCGCGGCGCGTGAGCTTCGCGAGGGCCGGCACCTTGCAGACCTGCTCGAGGAGCCAGCCCGACTCGCGCTCCGTCTTCTTCGACGCGAACGGCACCCACGCGCCGTCGCCGTCGATCTCGGGCTTCGTCGGCACGGGGTCGGGCTCGTAGGCTGAGTCGTCCATCATGAGGGCCGCCGCCTCGGCGCCCAGGATCGACATCTGCTCGAGGCCCTTGCGCGTCGACGAGCCGACCTCGTTGAGGTCGCCGGCCGACGACGCCCTGACCAACTTGCGCAGGGCGTCGAGGACGACGGGCGGCCGGCAGTAGGGGTTCAGCACGCGCAGCGACCACTCGACGAAGTCCTTGCGCGGCAGCCGCGCGGCCTCCTGGCCCTGCGTGCCCGACGCGTCCGGCGCGCCGAGCTCGACGTCGGAGAAGTCCTCGCCGCCGCCGCGGCCCTCGCGCATGCCCTGCTTCAGGGCGCCGTCGTACTTGCCGACGGCGACGCGCGCGGCGTTGTCGAGCGCGGCCATGTCCTCGAAGGCGACGCACGACTTGCCGCGGCGCAGGCCCATGAATGACTCGAGCGCGCGGCCCAGGCTCAGGAGCAGGATCCCCAGCTCCGACGGCGTCAGCGCGCGCGCGCGGCCGAAGTCGAAGAGCGCGAACATGCGCCGCGCCTTGGCCTTGACGCCGTCCTCGCGGTCGCCGCCGCCGCCCGGCGCCGGCGTGCGGCACACGGCCACGGCGCCGCAGAGGAAGCTCAGCGCGTTGATCTTGCCTTCCTCGCCGGCCTCGAGCTGCGCGATGATGGCCGGCGCGTCCTTGACCTTGGGGCCGACGATCGCCTCGAGCTCCTGCGGCGTCACCATGAAGGCGCCGTCCAGCTGCGTCCGGTGGCGGATGATCATCTCGTCGACGTCGCTCAGCGACAGCCGGCTGAACTGCGCGAACGGCCCCGGGAGGGAGACCGAGGCGCCCATCCTTGCTACTCACTCGGCTTGCTGTGCGTGTGGGGCAGCTTCTATCGAGCGGCTGCTTGGCTGTGGGGCAGCTTCTATCGAGCGGCTGCTTGCTGTGTTGGTGTGCGGGGCAGCTTCCGGACGACTGCTCAAGCAACACCGTGCGCTGCGGGTACTTTTTAGGGTAGCGTTTCCCTTCGCAAAGCAATCCCAGCGCTGCCTGAGCTCTAGCTTCTCCGCGGCCCTAGTATGTTTTAACGCCCCTCAACATTGGCCTAGGGCTAAATTCGTGCGATTAGGCGCCTCCCCCGCGTTGCTTCGCTCCCCGGATGGCTGGACAGGGCTGGCATACCGAGTTGGAGACTGGATGTGGTGATATCACGAGGTGTCCGCTCACACGCCATGCCCCGGGCCTCCCTGATCCCTCTCGATCCTTCTATAAGCTCAAGACCCAAGCTTTGTAACTTTGAGACGGAACGACGAAAAGTGCGTGTATTCGTGGGGTAGGGGGGTCGGTACCATACCCTAAGGTACAAAGACGCCTTGGCGCCTGCATACCGCAGTATGCGCTATGCCATAAGCAGACGCGCGCGCGTGACGCAGCAAGGCGTGGTCTGACAATTTTTTGGAAATATATTAGCTGTGTTGGTTGCGCCCATTCTTGCGTATTCGTTCCTCCTAAGGGCAAAAGCACGATAAGCACATTTTACACGACGCGACCCACCCGCATCGATGCAGTTGCACGAATTCGAAGCGACGGCGCTGTCCGGGCGCCGCGTCGAGTTCTCGTGCTTCGCCGGGAAGCCGGTGCTATTTGTGAACGTCGCCTCGGAATGAGGCGACACGGACAAGTCGTATCGGGCCATCGCAGCGCTGCGCGAGAAATACGCTAAGCTGGAGGTCGTGCTATGGCCAAGCGATGAATTCGGGAACGAGGAGCTGCCCTCTGATCAAATCGCCGCCTTCGTCGCACGCTATGGCCTTTCTGCCGACGGCGAGGAGCGCTGCACGGTCATGGCCAAGGCGAAGGTCGGCACGGACGCGCATCCTTTATGGAGGGCCATCGTCGAAGCAATCCCCGGCAGACCGGTAGATTGGAACTTCGCCGCGTGGGTGCTCTTCGATCGAAACGGCGCGCCGGTCGGCCGCTGGGGCTTCAGCCTCCAGGACATCGGCAACGCGTCCTTCCTGAGCCAGCTCGAGGCGGCGCTCGCGCGGCTCTCGTAGTGAGTGGGTGAGTGAGACGGCCCGGCGCACGCGACATGATGCGACGGCGGCGCGTTGCTTTATGCGCGCCTACGTCGCGGATACGGCGTGTCCCCGGGTTCTGTTGGTGATGTTATGTAACTTGAGTCTCAATACATACACAAGCTATCCTATCCGCTGAGCCGACGCCTCGCCCCCGCCTAGCGCACGCCGGCCTCGCCTTGTTTTTAATTAATTAATTTTTTAGAAGCCAATATAAATTATATAATTGGCCCGCAGACTAGCCGACGCCATTCTTTTGGGTATGGCCGATAGCGACGATGAAAGTCCACTCCATAAGGCCGCTTTCGATCGCGACCCGAAGGCCTTGCGACGCTTACTTAGTCAGGGCGCTGTCGATCCTAATTTTTCACCAAATCAGCGTGACCGCGTTTTCATAAGTTGATATACACGATTACAGCACCAAGGGGATATAGAAAACTAGGGCTACTTCGCCATCTGGTGCGCCACCAGCGCGTAGTAGTGCGACTTCTTCGATAAGAGCGCGTCGTGCGTGCCCTGCTCCAAGAGGCCGCCCTTGCCGAAGACGCAGATCTTCGACGCGGACCGGATCGTAGACAACCGGTGCGCGATCACCAGCGTCGTGCACGACGACGCGGCCACGAGCTTGTCGAGGGCGGCTTGGACGACCTGCTCGGATTTCGCGTCGAGCGCGGACGTCGCCTCGTCTAGTATCAACAAACGAGGTTTCCTCACAATCGCGCGAGCAATCGCGACGCGCTGCTTCTGACCACCAGAGAGTTGTATGCCGCGGCTGCCGACTTGCGTGTCGAAGCCCTCGGGCAGGGCGTCGATGAACTGCAGCGCGTTCGCGAGCGACGCGGCGTGGCGCACGTCTTCGAGCGAGGCGTCGGGCTTGCCGTATTTGATATTGTCCGCAATAGTGCCAGTAAAGAGCGCAGGTTCTTGGCTCACAAGCCCGATAGATGATCGCAAAGCCGTCACATCCCAACCGCGGACGTCCGTGCCGTCTACACAAATGCGCCCGCCGCCCACGTCATAGTAGCGTAGTAGGAGCTGGACCGCCGTCGATTTGCCGCTGCCGGACTCGCCGACCAACGCGCACACTTCCCCGGCGGCGATGGAAAAGGTCAACTGCTCGTAGACCGGGCGGTCGGCCCGCGTCGGGTAGGCAAAGGCCACGTCCTCGAACGAGACCGTCGCCGCGGCGCCGGCCTTGCCCCCGTCGTAGCCGGACGGCGCGAGCGCGTCGATGGCCGATTTGAGGTGGACGACGTCCCAGGCTTTTTTGGCCGCCGTCATGGCCTCGGCCTTGTCGATGCTATCGCCCGCGACGGCGCCAATGCCAAAGGCCATGAAGATGATCACCTGTGTGGAAATCAACCAGTGCGTCGGGTGCACATCGAGCAGGCGGCGCGTCGATGGCGTGGAACGAACTAGCCGTAAAATTTGATTTCCACACATATGATCACGAGCAGAACCGTCATTAGATCGGAAAACGAGACCCAGCCCTTGCGGAAGAAGATGCCGCCGACGTAGTATTGAAAGGACGCGCCCAACAGAATCGTCGCCGCGGCGACGCCAGCACCCAGACCGCCCGCGAGACCCTTGCGGATCGCTTGACGTTCGGGCAATTCCAGAAAATCGTCGAACTTTCGAGAGATAGCCGCCTCGATGCCGTACGCCCGCACTGTTCTCATATGTAAAACAGCTTCCGTCGCGATGCCGCCGGCTTTCACCAACGATTCTTGCGCCGCCTCGGCGACTTTCGCGACGTAGGCGCCCGTCACGGCGATCGGCGCGACAATGAGAGGAATGATGCCCAGCGTGACGAGCGTGAGGCGCCAGGAAGCATCGAAGGAGATGCCGAGGCCGCCCACGACGATCACGACCATTGCCACCGACAGGGCGATGCGTTGCCCGACGAGGGCCCTCACCGCCTGGGTGTCCTGAGCGAGCCTCGACGCGAGCGCCCCGGCGGCCCGCTCGGGCGCGTCGTGCCAGGAGATCGGCTGGCGCACCATGGCCTCGAAGGACTTTGTACGGACGTCGCGAACGACGTGCTCGGCTGCTCGACTCAAGCCGTAGGACTTCCAGAGCTCGCCGATGGCAGCACATCCAGCCATTGCGACGAACATCAGCGCCCAGAACCGCGCCTCTCTTCTCATATGACTCGTCGAGTGGTTGAAGAACGCGACCAGGAACTCGGCCATCAAGAAGCCCAGCAGCGGCTGCGTCGCGCCGCCGATGGCCGAGCCCACGACGCCCAGCGCGACGAAGGGCCGCTCGTCGCGCGCCGTCCGCCAGAGCCAGCTCACGACGCGAGAGGCCGTCGCCTTGTCGACGGGCGCCGGCGCCTCGACGTCGTCGGCTTTCGTCGACCCGGCGTCCGTGTCCGTGACGGCCTCGGCGAGGACGACGTCGTCCTGCGCCACGGCCGCGACGCTCGCGACGCTCATGCCGCCGTCGTCGGACGACGACGAGACCTGCGCCTCGACGAGCGCCTTGTACGCGCCGCCCTTGGCCATGAGCTCGTCGTGCGTGCCGCGCTCGGCCACGGCTCCCTCGTTGAGGACACATATCTGGTCTGCGCGGCGGATCGTCGAGAGCCGATGGGCTATCACAAGCGTCGTCCGCGCCTTCGAGGACGTGATGCTGTCGAGCGCCTCCTGCACGACGCGCTCGGACTTGGCGTCGAGCGCGGAGGTCGCCTCGTCGAGAACCAAGATCTCCGGGTCGCGAACCAACGCCCGCGCAATCGCGACGCGCTGGCGCTGGCCGCCCGACAGCTTCACGCCGCAGTCGCCGACTTCGGTATCAAAACCGTCCGGGAAGCCGCTGATGAAGTCGTAGGCGTTCGCGAGCCGCGCCGCGCGCGCGCACTCGTCGCGCGTTGCACCCTCGCGGCCGAACGCCTGTGCGGATATCAACGCCGTCGAGCGGAGTTACGAACGTCGCGTCGATGGCGTGGAAGCGGACGCTGGTAGATGCGATGTTCTCAAAGATCGTGCCCGTGAACAGGACGGGCTCCTGCGCGACCAGCCCCATCTTGGACCGGAGCGTCGCGACGTCGAGCGTCCGCGCGTCGACGCCGTCGACGACCACGGCGCCGCCCGAGACCTCGTAGAAGCGCAGCAGCAGCTGCACGACGGTCGACTTGCCGCAGCCCGAGGGGCCCACGAGCGCGCACGTCGTCCCCGCCGGGATGTCGAGGCAGAGCCCGGCGCAGACGGGCCGGTCCGGCCGCGCGGGGTAGCTGAACTGGACGTCGACGAACTCGATGGTCCCGGCGCCCCGCGTCGTCGAGACGGACGCTCGCTTGGCAGCGGCTTTGGTGTTCGCGGCGTCGGCGATGGACGTGGCGTCGGCCTCGTCGATGATTTTGAAGACGCGCGTGGCCTCGGACCGGGCGAGCTGGTAGGCGGCGATGCCCGGGAGGGCCTGGAGCAGCGCCAAACCGCCGAACAACACGCAGAGGAAGGCCGTCATCACGTCGCCGCCCGAGATGCACTTGTTGTTCGGCTCGCGGAGGTCGCCGGACGCGTCGCGGCGGTAGTTGCAGTAGTCGTGGCGCTTCATGTCCTGGCGGATCAAGTAGCTGCCGTACCACAGGCCGAGGGCCCAGGTGCCGTAGAGGATGCACGAGACGAGCGCCGCGTTCGCGCCCGTCGACACGGCGGCGCCGAGCGTCGCGTCCGCCGCGCGCGCGCACGCCGCCGCGTAGCGGTTCATCTCCCGGCGCTCGCCGCCGAACGCCGCCACGGTCCGCACGTTGACGAGCGCCTCGTTCGCGACGGCCGACGCGGCCGCGGACGCGTCGGCGGCCTTGGCGTTCGCCCGGCTCGCGACCTTTGATGCGAGGCCCAGGAGCACGACCACAATGGGCAGCGCGCCGACCGACACCAACGCCAGCGACCAAGCGTAATAGAGCGACACGGCCAGACCAAAGACGAAGGCGAAGACGCCCTGCAGCGCGGTGGTGAGCTTCTCGCCGAGCCCGTCTTGGATGGCGAGCGTGGATTCGAGCACCGACGCGCCGACGGCGCCCTGGTCCGACTGGTCGAACCAGCTAATCGGTCTCGAGAGGACCGCCGCGAAGTACTTCTCGCGGCAGCGCCGCGCTTGCGCCGCGGCGACGCGCGTCGCCAGCGCGGTCTGGAGCGTGATCGTCATGAGTTGCTGGATGCCCACGACAGCGTACATGAGCGCGAAGAAGTGGACGAGGCGGACGGCCTCGGCCGTGTCGGCTGTGTTGAAGCTGTCGAGCAAATTGCCGAAGATGATGAGCTGCGCCGGCTGGTTCAGGCCGCTGACCATCACCGTCACGAAGGCGGCGGCGTACATGGCGACGTCCTTACACGACGCGTAGCGGAGGATGTGCTGCGCGCGGCGCGGCGGCTTCTTGTTTTCGACGGGCGGCGCCATCGGTGCTTTACACATTTGTACGCTATCGTACGCTTGTGCAGCTTTTTCGCACTGCTTTCAGCAACTTGTAGATGAGGTGGCTGCTTGAGCTCTATTTGTTGATTTTGCGCAGCAATCGTTGGAATTGTAACGCAGCAGCGGTTTTATCGATGCAAACGCGATCGATGTGAGCGTCCGGCAGCACCTTTTGTCCGGCACCACGCTGTTTACAAACTTGCGTGCGACAGAGCTGGCACTCTCCTGTTTTGTCACATACTAGCCGGCCGCACCACAGCAGTTATCTGGGGACTTACTACGACTCCTCGGAGAGGATACCAAGTTATTTGGAATGAGAGGCTACTAAAAAACGGCGGTCAGGCAGACCCCGCGTCGACGATCGGCCGGGTGCTGCAAGCTCATAGGCGGCCTAGCTCTAAGCAAAGTATCCAAATATAAATGTATAACTCACTTACCGTTAGCCTCGCGCCGTTGCCGCTCCTTCGCCGCCAATTCTTCATCCTCCGCCGCCGCGGCCGACGCGAGACGCTCCCTCTCGCTCCGAGTAGGCCGCAGCAGCGCCGACGCCGCGCGGTCGAAGAGCGGCCCGACGAGGTGCGGCGCGTAGCAGTACGTCGTGCAGTCGACGTCGTGGCCGCGCTGGCCGAGGTGCAGGTCCCCGCGGTCCTTGTAGAGGTCGAAGACCTCGACGACGGGCACGCCGCTCTTCGACTGCGCTCGAATTTGTGCCTCGAGGGCCGCGTAGCCGCCGCCCGTGACGTTCGGCGCGCAGAGGGTCGGCGTCCCGACCGCTGCCCGCCTCAGCCCCGAGCCGTCGCCGGTCACAAAGTGCTGCGGGTACGTCTCGCGCCAGGCCAGCAGCACGCGCGCGGGGTCCGGCAGCGCGTTGCGCCACCGCGTGATCGCGTCCAAGAAGCTCACGACGCTCGCGACGTAGGCGTCCTCGGGTTGGTCCGCGCCGGACCCCCACCCTGCGGGGTCCGGGCTCCGCGGGGCGGACACGAGCTTCGGCCAGGACATGAGCCCGTCGTTGAAGACGTGCGCGACGCGCGCGCCGGCCGTCGGCGCGATTGCGTTCGCCGCGTCGAGCACCGCCGCGACGCCCCGGAACCGCGCGACGCCGAAGAGCCGCATCGCGTGCACGCGCAGGCACCGTCCCGTCCGCTGGCAGGCTTTGAAGCTCTTGAACGGCAGCCGCTCGTGCGGCCGCAGCGCCGCCCATGTCGCGTTGCCGACTTTTTGCCGCAGGTCCGCCGCGAAGGCGCCAGCATCTTTCTCCTCGACGGCCCAGCGCGCGCGCAGCAGCTCGCACAAGAGGTGGTGCGCGTCGGCCACGGAGGTCGCGTCACCCCAGAGGTAGAGGTCGCCGACGCCACGCGACGCGAGCCGCGCGGCGGCCTCGCCGGCGGAGCTGCTGCCGGCGTGGTTGTCGTGCGCATGCCAGAAACGGCGCTGTGCCTCCGTCGTCGTCTCGAGGCAGTGCGCGCGCGGCTGGTGGTGCACGGCGCAGCGCCGCTTGTAGAGCTCCGTCTCCTCGTCACCCGCCATGCAGCCGTCCGCGGCGGCGAGCTGCGCCGCCCGCCGGAGCGTGACGCCCTCGTGCGCCAGCACGCAGCGCTCGCCCTTGGTGAAGTCGACCTGCACCGACGCGGGCACGAGCTCGGCCGCCGCGGTGGTGTGCGCCTGCATCCATTTAGCTGCGGGGTACTCGTTCTCCCGGAGCGGCCCGAAGCCGATGCGCTTGGCGGCTCCCGCCGCGAAGAGCAGGGGCAGCCATTCGGTGCGCATCGTGCTGCCTATTGCTAGCTAGGCATGCCAATTTTTTTTTGTCGTGCGGGTTGTAGGCCTGTCAATGTGAATCTGATGTTTCCATAGCCCGCAGAGATTTATCTTTAAGCTTGTAGAAGTATGAGATACTCTTGCTTTATGTGCGGGTTGTCGGGTCACTCACACAAACTTATAGCTGCTTTGCTTGCTTAAAGCTAGGCCGCCTAGCCGCGGACCGCGGGGTCTGCGTCATAGTTTGCTGACTCTCCTCTTGCACATTGGACACTGGAGAAGAGCACGATGGCGGCCGAACTGGCGGCGTCGATTGTCGCGGCGGCTTCTACGTTGCATGAGCAACACACGGAGCGCAAGATTGTCCGCGTAGTTGAGGGCATTCACCGTCGAGTTGAGGGTTTCACCGTCAAGGGCTTTCAGGAGAATGGGTGGGCCAAGTTCGAGGACATCCCGCGGGAGCTTTGGCTTGTTTGGCACGAGGAGAAAGAATTTGAATGGGTCAGGCGGCCGGATCCGCCGTCGAGTCCTTTGATAGAGAAGCGAGTGCCGCTGGCACAAATGTTCGCGGAGGGTTGGACCGTCGAGCGCGAGATCAAGCCCGCGGCGGACGTCTCATACCTCGTGCTCGCGCGACAGGCGCCGCGTCCGCGCCCGGGACCGGCGGCCGGCGGCGTGTAGCTAGTCTAAGGTACAGCCAGAAAAGCAAATAGATATGTTAGAACTCCTCGACCCACGTCCCGTCGTCCGGCGCAAACGCCGGCGCGCGCGTTTCGACCGCCGGGTCCACGAATGCAGGCCGAAGGGCCCGCAGCCGCTTCTTCTCGGCGATGAGCAGCTTGTATTTCGCCTGGTACTCGCGGATGGGTCGCGCGTGCCCGAGCGCGCGGCGCACGTCCCGCCAGACGGCGGCGTACCAGTCGGCGCGCTCCGTGGCGCCGCCGGCGCGCGCGCGCTTGTACGCGTCGGCGACGACGATCTTCAGGCGCCTAACCTCGGCGTCCGTCCAGGGCGTCGGGTCGTCGTTCTCGTCGCGGCCGCCCGGGTCGTTCGTTTGCCAGGCAGCCGGGCTCGCCGTGGCGTGCGCCCGCGCGAGCAGCGACGGCGGCGGCGACGCGCGGGCCGGCGTAGCGTCGCCGATGGCCGGGATGGCCGGCGGCGAAAAGATGGGCGTCGCCGGGCTCGCGTCGCAGGTCGACGGCGAG
>CEUV01027286.1_pt1 | contig 22204 bp, 18 predicted proteins | sample 356401 | NCBI WGS metagenome assembly CEUV01 (sample SAMEA2622710, study PRJEB7988) | marine metagenome | isolation source: saline water (ENVO:00002010), including
ATTGATTGATTCGGAATCGGTCGTGTGACTACGACGGATGCCGGTGTCGTGTGTGATGTTGTTTGATGGGTCGTGACTCGTCGTGTGTCCCGCCCCCACGTCCGTCCGCGCGCGCTCGCCGTCGTCTCGTCGGCGACGAGCGCGCGCGGACGTCGAGCGAACGACCTCTTTAATCGTCGCGAGGACTCGTAACGATGGTGCGTGGACGAGCGAGGACGCGGAGGGGGATGAGATGGATGCGTGTTCGTTCGTGTTCGTTCGTGGGCGGCGTGGAGGCGCGCGCGGTGACGCGTGGGGGGGGGGCGCGCGGGTCGATCGCGAGCAGGGCGAGAGACCCTAGAAGATGCGCGCGCGACGGTGGGAAGATGCGCGCGTGGAGACGCGATGGATGGCGTGGACGGCGCGGTGAGGGTGTGAGGATGAGGATTGACGCGCGATTGACTCGAAACCGCGCGTGCGTGGACTGACCGATGCCGATGTCGTCGCACACACAGCCTTCCACCGTTCCGGAATCCGTGCTCAAGAAGCGCAAACGCGACGAGCAGTGGGCTGCGCAAAAGGCGGCCGCCGCTGCCGACGCGAAGAAGGCGAGCGAGGCGAAGCGCGAAGAAATCTTCAAGCGCGCCGAGAAGTATGTCAAGGAGTACCGTGACCAGGTGAGTGTTCGATGCGCGCGCGACGCGGACGCGATGAGTGCGCTTCTCGAGGTTGCTTTTAGGGTTCTCTGCGCGATGCGCGCGGGCGCGATGACGACGCGTTGTGCGCCCGTGCGACGCATCGTCGCGATGTCGGATCGCGGGAAACGGAGCTACGATAATTGTTACGCGCGTTGCACCGCGCGCACGATCGAACGAACGACTGACCACGACGTCTGTTTTCACCAAACACAGGAAGCCGACCTCGTCCGCCTCAAGCGCGAGGCGCGCGCGAAGGGTGGTTTCTACGTCGAACCCGAGAACAAGCTCATCTTCGTCATGCGCTTGCGTGGTTTGAACGACATCCACCCGAAGACGAAGAAGATTCTTCAACTTCTCCGCTTGCGTCAAATCCACAACGGTATCTTCATCCGCGCCAACAAGGCGACGCTCAACCAGCTCCGCAAGGTTGAGCCGTACATCATGTTCGGTTACCCGAACTTGAAGACCGTTAGAGAACTGATCTACAAGCGTGGTTACGGTAAGGTGAACAAGCAGCGAATCCCGCTCACGGACAACGCCGTGATCGAGAAGGTGCTTGGCGACAAGGGGATCATTTGCATCGAAGATTTGATTCACGAAATTTACACTTGCGGTCCGCACTTCAAGGAGTGCGCCAACTTTTTGTGGCCGTTCAAGCTCTCCGCCCCGAACGGTGGTATGACCGAGAAGAAGAAGCACTTCATCGAAGGGGGTATGGCTGGTAACCGCGAAGATAAGATCAACGCGCTCATCCGCCGCATGAACTAAGGTTGTTTCGACTTGATTTGCGTCGACAGCAACGAGGCGTTTATGAGGAGGCAGAGAGGTTGTGAATTTGGTGGCCCAGCTAGTGGGATTCTTACGTGTAACAACGAGCTGCACGTTCGTATAAAGTACCTTCGTTCCCTCCCGTCCCACGATAACCGCGCACCGTCGTCGCGTTCGCGTGAGCCCTTCGCCTCTCGCCCGCTTTCGGAGAAGCTCGCCGCCTCGGATTGATTGGTGAACAGATCAGCGTCGACAGAGCGCCGCCCGCGATCACCGAGTCGCGATGGCGCACGCGTTAGACCCAGAACCGGAGTCTCCGCGTCAATCGCGGGCCACGATACCGACGCGCGTCCCGCAGAGCCCGACGCCGCGTTCGATCGTTCCCAGCGATGTGCCGCCCGCGAGTCCCAGCGGCCGACAGAGGTCGATTCACCGCGCCGGATCGTTCGATGAGCGAGAGGATCACAAGGCGGCTCTGACGAAACAGTATCTCGACGACCAAGCGCGCTTGGAAGAGGACGGTTACGTTCCACCGAGCGAGGTGGACAGCGAGACGCGCGAATTGCCGGAGGAGGCGAGCGAAGAGGAGAGGGACGACGAGGAGAACGAGATTCGTTTGGTTGGATTTGTCCGAGCGGGCGAGTGCGTAGAGGCGGTTTCAAGAACTAGATCGAAGAAAGATTCCATTTTTCGGTGGCAACGGGTCGGGCTCAACGGAGGAGTGGAATTGATCGAAAACGCGAGAGGGGAGCGTTACGTGTGTCAAGACATCGACGTCGGGTCCATCATTCGAGTCGTGCGATGCACGCAAGGCGTGTGTACATCTGCCGTGACGACCAAACCCGTGAGTGCGATGGAGACGCGCAAGGAGAGCACGAAAATGAAAAGGAAAGAGATTGTGTTACCGCAGTTACCTCTCGGGCCGACGAGTGAGGCACACGAGCTTTTTCTCCAGGGGAAGATGTTCGAGGCGCAATCCTACGAGCTGCAGTACGATGAGGAAATGAGCGAAGAGAAGGCAAAGGAAGCGCTGAGATGCTACGTCTTGGCCGCGAAGGAGCGGTATATTCCTGCTTACTCGAGTATTGGTAGGATATACGAGCTTGGAATAGGTGTCAAAAGTGATTATGAGCAGGCACGAGGATGGTACAAAGAAGGCGTGAAAGAGGGCTGTGCGATATGTCACAACAATTTAGGATCACTCGAATACTTAGAATTAGGTATTGGCGCTGATCGAGAAAACGCAGCTCAGTACTTCATCACCGCCGCGGAAAAGGGAAACGCGGCGGCGATGAATAACCTCGCCGTGTGCTACGAAGAGGGTGTCGGTGTATCGCGCAACTTCCGAGAAGCGACAGCGTACTACGAACAAGCGGTGAGAGGAGGCATAATGAGTGCGTTCCCGGCTCTCGGTTACGCTGATATTATAAACGGGGACCTCCACCACGCATTGGACGCATTCCACGCTAGTCTTGAGTGCGGCAACGACAAGGCAGTCGAGGGCATTGCGATGCTATCGACACTTCCCACCGAAAACTCACCGGTCGCTCCGGTCGAATCAGAGTCGAAAAACGTGTCCATTGAACTCATGAAGATGGAGATCGATCAATATGCGACGCTTTCAATGAAACTGTATGATTTGATCTTGAGCAGCAATTCGGCGTCATTGAAGAAGCAGGCAAACAAATTGGTAGCTGAGGGTTTCGGTGACTCTCACATGTAATTCATTGTACTAGTAGTCTAGAATGTAAAACATTGGCCTCTACAAATCACGAAGTTGCTTTGAATGTTGAAAGAAACGTCTTTGCTTGCGCCAATTCTCGTCGTCGTCGCATGTAGCCCCACTTGAGCTCGGCACCCAAGAGGGCCACTACGCGAGGCAGCGCTCTCTCCGCCGCGTCAACGTCTAAGAATGCGAGTCGAGTACGCCGAGCGAGAAAATCAGTGGCTGTCTGACAGTACTCCGCTCGTGCAGCGTACACGACTTCGGCTTCAATCACGGGGTGATTCGGAACGAGCCGCTTTGACAGATGGGAGTAAGCAGCCAAATCGGCGACGACCAGAGCTCTGTCTCCATACGAATGAGCTAGATGTTTAGCAACAGTCTCATCAGGGGGACCACCGAAGCCGCTTCCACCTCTCTGCGCAACTTTGACGAACAAATCGTTGGTGTAGCCATGCGCACCGACGACGCCCATCGTGTGCGTCCTACACTTGCCAGCTTCCTCCGTGAGGCCTGCAGTTTGGATCGCTTTATCGACGGCTTCTTCCGCCATTCGCCTATACGTCGTCCACTTACCACCCGTCACTGTCACCATTCCGTCTTTTTCGACCGCGATGACGTGGTCTCGAGACATGTTTTCTGTATTCTTCGCGCCGGGGTCGGCTGCGAGGGGACGAATACCGCTCCACGCGCTCAGTATGTCCGAACGACGAGCATCAACCTTCAAGTAAGGCGTAATTGATTCCAGAATGAATTCTACTTCATCCTTCGTGGGGGATGGCGTCATCGTCACGTCACACTTGCTATCTGTGGTGCCGGCGATGCACGCGCCGAGCCACGGCAGCATGAACACGACGCGACCATCCTTGGTCTTCGGAATGATGAGACCGAGATCATTCGGACAATAATACGCCGGAAGCGTCAAGTGAACTCCAGCCGATGGCATCATGATCTCCGCCGCCTCCTCGTTGGATAATCTTCGCAGCTCATCTGTAAACGGTCCACTCGCGTTGATGACGGCTTTTGCATAAATATCGTACTCGCCTCCCGTGAGCACATCGCGAGCCCTGACGCCCACAACGCGTTTGCCTTCCTTGTGGAACTTAACCACTCTCGTGTGATTCACGACCGCAGCCCCAGCGTGAGCGGCGGTGCATGCGAGGGCTACGTTCAATCTCGCGTCGTCGAACTGTCCATCGTAGTACACAATCGCCCCCTTCATGGATTTCTCTCCGATATCCGTGCGCATCTGCGCGAGCTGCGGAAATAACTCCCCGATCGTCACCGCTCGCGTGAATCGCGACATCGTGAGCCCCTGCGTCCCGGCGACCAAATCGTACGCCTTCATTCCCGCCCAATAATACGGCACCTCCCACCACTGATAACACGGAGTCGCGATGGGGAGCGCTCGCGTCAAGTGCGGCGCGTTGTTCAGCAGCGTCTTTCTCTCCCTCAACGCTTCGAACACGAGTTTAAGCTGTCCCGGATCGAGTTGAAACACCGCCTTTTCCAGATATCGCACTCCTCCGTGCACGAGCTTGGTGCTTCGACCGCTCGTGCCGGCGCCGAAATCTTCGCCCTCCACCAGCGCCACGCTCAAACCTCTCGTCGCGGCGTCCACGGCGCATCCGGCCCCCGTGGCGCCGCCACCGATGACGAGGACGTCGAAACGTTCGTTCGCGCGCCGGAGAGCTCGCACCGTGGTCTCTCGCGACGGCAACGGCGTGGACGACTCGCTCCAGGGATCTTTGGGCAGTTGGACGTCACTCGCATTCGTAAAGCCTTGGAACGCCAATGCGGTCGCCGCTGCGGTGGCCGTGAGACCCGCCGTCGCGCGCGCGGCGCGGCGAAGGGCCATGTCTGGCGATGGACCGGCGCGCGCGCCGCGGTGTGACGCGGAAACTCGGGTCCGGTGCGGTTGAAACCTCAAATCGAGACAGATTGAAATCACACGCGCGAACAAAGCGAGCGCCGGCGGCGGCGGTTGGTTGGATCGAGAATCTCTCGGGAAGTGAGGATCGCGGCATCTAACGGTATGATTACAGATTGAAGCGGGGGCGCGCTAAAGCGATCTCTTGAGCGCCGCGAAGCGCTTGGCGAGATCATCCTCCGGTTTCGGTTTCGGTTTCGGTTTTTCCTCGGCGGACGGTTTCGGTGTCACCTCCTCCGGCTTCGGAGCGCTCGGAAGGCTAGGCTCGGTGAACGGCTCGTCGTCTCGATTTTTGCCGTCTTCGATCGTCGATGTCTGGCCCAGACCCGGAGGCGGACCGAGGACTTTGGGCTCCTCGGCGTCGTCGGCGACGAGGTCCGGCGTGGCCAAGACTTCTTCGACAACGGCGTCGACGTCGGCGTCGCTCAAATCTTTCGTCACGTCATCGATCGATGAGTGCGATGGCACGCCCGCGAGAACCGCCGCCGCATCAGACGCTTCTTGCGCTCGTCTCGCCGCCGCTTCAGCTGCCGCCGCCGCCTCCGCGGCGGTGGTGTACGACATCGACTCCGCGCTCGCCGACTCCGTCGCCGGTGCGGGTAATTCCTCCTCTTCTATCCTCTCCGGCATCTCGGGCACGCCGACAGAGATTTCATTCTTCGGCGCGATCGACTCTAAGCGCATTCGCACCGTCTCTCGATCCACAATCTTCACCTTGAGGTACTTTGCGATGGCCGAGTTGACGCCGCACGCCTCGCCCGTGCCCTCGCCTTCGCACGCGACGACGTACCCTTTCCCATACTTGCGTCCAAACTGTCTCTTCAACTTTTCCAATTCTGGTAAATCGATCGTACAATAGTTGCTGGCGAAGATGAGCGTCGCTATCACCTCTCGAAGCTCCTCCGGGACCCCCTTCGTCGAGCTCACCGCGGGCAACCGCGTGAGCAACGTCTCGAGATTGATCTCCAAGATCTCGTACGCGTTCAACCTCGCGTCCTCCCAGCACACCGCCTCGCATCGCACGCGCGCCGTCTCTTCCTTGTTCCCATGGCGCAGGAGTTCCTCGACCTCTCGCTCGAGCGATTGACGCCGAGCGAGGCGTTTGTTTCGAGTCAATTTCAATCGACCGAGCGCCAACCGAAGGATCGTCTTCGTCTTCGACGCGTCGTACCCGACGTGCAGCGCGTCCTTTACGCTCTCGATGAATTCTAACATATCGCTCGGAGCGGTTCGGACGACGGGCGTCGCCCTCGACGGCGTCGCGCTGTGTCGAGGGTGCCGAGCTCGACCGCGCGCGCGTTCGGGCGGTCGGTCGCCGAGTCGGGCGCTCGGGATTACATTCTACGCTCGCGCGCTCGATTATCCGATCCGAGCGCGCGCTAAAACAAAGCTCGCAACGCGTTTGCCTCCTCTATCATCTCCTCCATGCTCTGCGGTCGCCTGTCGTCGTCCAAAGCCTCGCGCCCCTCCAGCGCGTCGTACACGTCGTCGTTTCGAGCGAAATCTCCCTCTCGCCTCGGGAGCACGTGCACGTGCACGTGAGGCACCGTCTGACCGGCCAACGGACCGTCCTGTATCGCTAACGTCGATGACGTCGTCGCGTGCGCGCGCTCGAGCGCGCGTTGGACGACGGCGACGGTTTGCCAGAGGTCGGCAATCTCGGCGTCGGTGAGATCGGTAAACTTTTGCGCCACTCGACGCGGGCACACGAGCACGTGACCGGGAACGACGGGCTTGAGATTGACCAGGGCGAAAGAGCTCGACGTCTCGAGAAATATCTGTTCGGGAGGGATGGAGATGGGCCCGAAGGAGACGCCGGGAGAGGTGGACATGCTCGAGGTGGCTCTTCTCGAGCTCGCGCGGCGAGCGGCGTCCGCGACGAATCGAGACGCGTGGAGCGCGAGCGATGCCCGCGCGAGCATAAATACGCGACACCACGCTCGAGCGTCGACGTTCGGCGCGCTCGCGCGATGCGGTCGATCGTCGAGGTGTGAGGCTTCGGCGAACGTACGCGTCTCTCTCGGTTACAAATGGTTCGTTTTCGGGGGGTAGGTTCGACCCACGGCCGCGCGAGCGCCGCCTAAGATTCGAATTCTTCCACGAGACTCGTCACGCTCGGTCCGTTGTAGTTGGCGAACTCGTTGTTCGTCTCCTCGAACCCAGCCAAACCCGTCGTCGCGAAGGCCACCGCGCCGACCACGGCGAGCGCCACCGCGGCGCCGCCGATGCCGCCCAAACCTTGCCTGGCGAACTTATCGCTCGTCGGCGACTCCGTGTACAACTGTCTCGGTTCGATGGCGAAAATATTCCCCATACCGGTGTTATCGCTCTCTATGAACCCGGTCGTCTTATCGACCTTGGGCGATCCCGCGCGAAGCGTCGTCGTCGTCCCTCTCGCCCCGCGTCCTCGCGTCACCGCGCGTCGTCCTCGTCCCTCGAGTCTGCGCGCGCGCGCGTCATCACCATCGTCATCCACCGTCAGTCCCTCTCGTCCCTCTCCCGTCGAGTCTCGCGTTCGCGCCTCGCGCGCGGTGACGTCGCCCGTCCCCTCCCTCTTCGATTCGCGCGCGTCCCCGCGTCGTCGTCGTCGTGTTCGTCGTCGTCGTCGGTCGCGCACCTCGTCGCCGTCATCGTCGTCATCGTCGTCATCGCCGTCCTCGTCCTCGTCCGCGGGTCTCGCGTCGGGGTGTCGCGTCGACGACACGGTCGTCATGCGTCATGGTGACGAGGGTCGCGCGCACGGTGCCGAGGGGGACTCGTGATGGGTCGTGAACGGTGGTTTTCACGGGATGGGTCGTCTCAATGGTAATGTAATCACGAGGCGTGTTCGTCGGCGCGCGCGTGGATCGGATCGTCGTCGTCGTCGTCGTCGTCGTCGTCGTGAGATGCGCGCACGGTCTCGTACTCGCGTGATTTTTGAATCTCCGCGGGCGGGACGACGTCGGCGTCGGCGTCGGCGTCGGCTTCGGCTTCGGCGGACGCGGAGGCGAGCGCGGCGGCGCGAAGCTCGATCTGCGATGCCTTGAGCTCGGCGATGGCCTTGGAGAGAACGTCGAATTGCTTGGAACTGACGGTGTGTAAACCGCTCATGGTGGATTGGCCCTGGGCGAGCTCGGCTTCGAGGAGCTCGATGCGCTCGGCGACGGCGGCTAATATGCGCGCGCTCTCCTTGTTCTCGGCCTGCACTTTTCGCAGGGGTGGAGAGAGTTCGCGTCGCGTCAGGCGCACGCGCGTGCCCAATCGAGAGACGTCTCTCGCCGTGCGTCTCGTGAGCTCTACGATGCCGTCGTTGGAGAGCTCGAGCGCCGCGAGTCGCGCGCGCGTCGAGCTCGGCGCCCCTCTCGCGCTCGTCTCCCTCGCCTCATCCTTAGACCGACCGATCCGCCGCAACACCGCTCCCGATATCACCGCCACATACAGCGGTAAATCTCCCCACACGCTCGTCACCGCTCTCGGCGGGACGTGCTCCGGGTACCCGGCCGCGCGCGCCGCGACAGCCGTCCGACGCTCGACGTGCGCCGCGCGCGCCTTCACCGCCACCGCCGTCCCCAGCGCGAAAAGCTCGGCCCCGTCCAGAAACGCCTCCCTTATCGCCGCCTCGTCCTCGTCGTCCACCGCGTCTCGCGCTCTCTGCCTTCTCTTCGCTCGTCCCGTCGCGCGGTCTCGGTCCGTCGCGTCGTCGTCGTCGTCCATCTTCGCGCGCATCTTCACCCTCGATCGCGGTCCCCCCTCTCCCGCGCGCCGCCTCCATCGACGCATCGCCGACGTCGTCGGCGTCTCCACCGTCGCCCGCGCCCTTCCGCGCCCCCCACCCGACGTCGTCGCCCTCGACGTCGCCCTCGGCGGATGAACGGATCGAACGCGGTCGCGCGCGAATCGCTCGCGCGTCTCCCTCGACGTCGACGCGCGCGCGCGCACCGGCGCCCCACGCGCGACGCGCGCCGTCTCCATCGTTCCCACCGCTTCGCTCTCCCGCGCGCGACGCTCGTTCGACGCGACGACGAGTGCGGGACGAATTCACCGGATGACCGCCATCGCGACGCGCGCCAACGTCGAGGGAGACGCCTCGGCGGAGAACGAGCGCGCGGGCGGGGCGGCGATGACGTCACCGCGCGCGTTTCGCGCGCGCGTCGTCGGGAGCGACGGCATCACGGGGGTGGAGACGGAGGTGGAGGTCTCCGCGCGAGGCGTCCGCGTGGACCGAATCGTGCGACGCGCGCGCGATGGGGACGACGGCGGAGGAGAAGAGAGGCGCGCGATGTTGGGGAAATTCCCGTCGTCGAGCGTCGTGAGCGCGCGCGAGGGAGAGGACGCGCGCGAGGCGGTGGTGACGGTGGCGATGGATGGGCGGTCGAGGGTGATTCGATTGGCGTGCGCGAACGCGGACGACGCGCGGGCGCTGGTGCGAGCGGTGCTGGATTTCGGAGACGATGGATTGCGTCAGAGATCGGCGGTGGCGGCGTCGTCGGCGATGGGGGCGGGATCGGGGTCGGCGATGGGGGCGGGATCGGCGTCGACGGCGACGGCGCTCGCGCGCGACTTGAGGGAGGAAAATCTTCTCCTTTCGGACGCCCTGAGGGCGGCGGAGGAGGCTCTGGCGGCCGCGAGGTCGAAAGCGTCCGAGGGAGAGGACTACTTTGATAACAGCACGGTGTCGTACGAGATAAAGGTGCGAAACCTGACGAAGAATTTAGAATTTCAAGAGGCGCGCGTGGCGCAGTTGCGAGCGGATGTGGCGGAACAGCAAGGAAAGATCGAGCGTTATCGGGCTCTAGAAGAGGTTTTAGGGAAAGAAAACGAGGCGCTGAGAAAAGATTTGAAGGAGACTCGCGAAGAGCGCGATCGATCCCTTCGAAGGGCCGAAGCTTCGGAGATCATGGCGGCTCACGCGAAGAACGAGGTCGCGGCGCTGGAGAGCGGACAAGTTTCCGAGCCGGAGATTTACGATGAAAACATCGAGCTCAAGCGTGAGATTGCGATCGCTAATTCCGCAAGAGCGACCACGGATGAACACTTAAAGGTGACGCTCGCGCATTTACGCGCAGCGAGGGAAGAAAACGTTCGAATCACGGAGGAACTGCTCAAGAAGACGGAGGAGCATTTGGACAACGAGTCGCGTCTGGCCGAGCTCGAACAGATGATGGACGGTGCAACCTTGCGCGAGAGCACGAATTCAAAAGAGCTCGCGATCGCGGTGCAAGAGCGCAACGACGCGGTGAATCGCATTAAAGTTTTCGAAAAAGACACCAAGCGACTCAGCGGCGAGGTCGAGCGCTTGGTCGGTCGACTCGGCGACGCCGAGCGATCGGCTCTGCGCGAGAAAGAGGAGATTCGCTTCGAATGCGCCGAACAAGTCCAAGAGCACGCGGCTAGAGTATCAAAACAAACCGCTTTGGCTCGAGACGCCTCCATCGAGGCACAAAAACAAGCGACTCTCGCGCACAACACACAGATGGCGAAGCAAGAACTCGAGTATGAGCTTCACGAGGAGCGGCGACGACGCATGGCTCTCGAGAGACAGATCGAGCACATGGAGGCGGCGAAGCAAACTATCAAAGATTTCACGGCCGACGCCGAAGCGACGGTGATCCGTTCCATACAAGCGCAGCGCGAAGCGAATCTCGAGGTGCAGCGCCTTCGCATCGAGAAGCACGACTTGAGAGGCAAATTTCCGACCACGCCGTCCTCGAGCTCCCCGTCGGATGGTAAAGAAGCCTGGCGCGCGCAACTCGGTGCGACTCTAGATTTGCACAGAGTCATCCGTGGAAGTCCAGCATCACCACCCCCATCTGAGACTCGCGCAGGCTGGTCTCGCGTCACCGATTTCGGATCCGGCGCGGCGTTCGTCTCCAAGAGACCGCCTCCGTCCTCCGCGCAGCGTCTCGACGAAATCAAATCAGAGATCGCCATCATCAAACAGCGACAGACGCCGGTCAAGAAATCATTAGAGACAAAATTTGATCTTCAGGACGGTCCTCGCGTGACGACCGCGCCGAACGACGTGTTCTCCGCCCGAGTGAGCGTTCCCGACGGCGAATAGCCCGCGCGTAGGAGTTTGTGAAGAGTCGTCGAATGATCGCGCCACACCCCGCCGCGACGATGCGAGGCATCGCGTCCAACGCGCTCGAGTGCGCGTCGCAACGCGCTTTACGTTTCGATCGCGTTCGTTCGGCGCGTCGCGCGACGGTGGCGCGCGATGCGGACGCGCGTTACGGAAGCTTGATTTCTGAGACCCTCGAACTGATGGAGACGGACGAGGAGTTCCAGACGGCGCGGCGTCGTTTAGACGAGCTCGGACAGCGAGCGTTGACGAAGGAAGAGCGCACGCGCCGCCGACGCGCGCTGGATAACCTCGGCGTTCCGTCGTTCGAGGCGTACTTGGACTCGAAGGGTGGCGAGGCGTTACACAGGGCGCCGACGACCATTTTACAGGTGAACATCGGTCTGTTCTGTAACCAAGCGTGCTCTCACTGTCACGTCGAATCGTCGCCGCTGAGAACGAAGGAAGTCATGGACGCGAAAACCGCGGAGGCGATCGTTCGTGTGCTGAAAAATTCACCGGGCGTGAAGACGTTGGACCTCACCGGAGGCGCGCCCGAGTTGCACGCGCAGTTTAGATACCTGGTTATCGAGGCTAGAAAATTAGGAGTGGACGTGATCGATAGGTGTAACTTGACGGTTCTCTACGAGGAAGGGCAGGAGGACTTGCCAAAGTTTCTCGCGGATAATCAAGTCAAGGTGGTGGCGTCTCTTCCGTGCTACAGCGAAGCGAACACGGATGCGCAGCGAGGCAAGGGGGTGTTTGAAAGATCCATCGCCGCCTTGAAAGACCTCAACGCGGTCGGATACGGCGTCGAGGGCACTGGTTTAGAGCTCGATTTGATGTACAATCCGGGTGGAGCCTTCCTTCCGCCGTCACAGGAAACTCTCGAGGTGGCGTACCGAAGCGAACTCAGAGACACGTGGGGCGTGGAATTTTCGCGCTTATTCACGCTCACCAACATGCCGATCAAACGATTCGCAGACTATTTACATCGAGAGGGAAAGATGAGCGAGTACATGAGCTTGCTTGTCGAAAGCTTCAACGTCGCAGCTTCCGTCGGGGTGATGTGCCGCGACCTTATCAGCGTCTCGTGGGATGGAAAACTCTACGACTGCGATTTCAATCAACAGCTCGACATGCCCGTGCGCGGGACGAAGAAGACGATATTCGATTTAGAATCGTGCGATGATTTAGTCGGTGAACACATCGTCGCGGATAACCATTGCTTCGGATGTACGGCGGGCTCTGGTTCGTCGTGTTCGGGGGCGACGATTTAAACGACGCGCTGTTGTTGTAAATACATATCCATTACGACGATTTCTTGCTAACGCTTCTTTTTGCCACCAGACTCTTGGACCGCGACCACTTCCTTGTGAGACGCCCACGAAAGGTACGTGTTCCACAAGAGCGCCACGACGTTCGCCGCGGCTACTTGCAAGTTCAAAGGAACGAAACGAAAGTTCAAGTATTGAAACGGAATCCAAATGTTCCAGTTGGCCGTCACGGTGCTCGCAAAGTCTTGCTTCAACTTGGGAACGATCTCGTGCGCTTTACCCTCGATGGTGAAGAGCGAAGATAAGAAAACGCATAGGAACGCCGGCGCGAACACGCCTTGGTCGAGAACGAGACTGATGAACGCCTTGGCGCTCCCCTGCGCGGTGACGATTCTCCCGAGCGTGCTGTACCAAAAGTGCAACGTCGGACCGACCAAAAATCCACCGAGAAAGGTGAAAATACCGGCGCGTCTCCAGTCGATGCCATTCTTGGCGGCATCATCGAACGCAAACTGCGCGAACAAGTCACCGAGCGCGTTGAGCACGCCGGACGTCGCGCATTTTGTCGCCAACGGATTCTTCTCGAGCGCGTTCAGGTACGCCGCCCAGAGCGCGCGAACGCCCCCGTTCCCGCCCGAAGACTGACCACCACCACCACCGTCACCACCACCACCACCACCACCACCCGCACCACCGCCGCCTGCACCACCGCCTCCACCGCCTCCGCGCGTCGTCGTCGTGGTCCCGCGCCTCCCCGCGCCCGCCGTCATCCGCCGCGCGCCGCCGAAACCGACCGATCGCCCGACGACGCTCGATCCACCGTCGACGTCGCGTCCGCTTGCGTACGCGCGCGCGCGCGTCATCGTCGTCATCGCCCGCGTCGTCCCGCGACCGGGATCACCGCCCATCGTCCTCGTCGTCGTCGTCATCGTCGTCGTCGTCATCCTCCTCCTCGAGCACGACGTCGCCATCCATCCCATCCCGGGCCTCGCCCCACCCTCGACGCGCGCCAACGTCGCCCCACCTCGCACCACCACCGCGCGCGTCACCATCACCGTCATCGCTCGTCCGTCGTCGTCGAACGGCGTCGAATGGCGTCTCGGCGCGCGCGTCAACTTGACATTCAATTTCAAATCGTCCCGCGGGACGACCGACACCAGGAGGGGAGGGACTTTCGACGAGTCACGACCCAGAAAACGAACCAACCCACAGGTCTGTCTCGCGAGAAGGAAAACCCTACCTAGGGTTTACGCATGTCGTGGCTTCCCTTTATGAGTCGTGACCCTCCGAGAGTCCCCCCCGCGCGCGTGCGCGGTCGCCCGCGATCGTCCCCGCGGTGGTCGACGCGACGCGACTCGACGCCGAGCGATGATGGGCGCGGGACCGTACGCGGGGAAGAGCTCGCTCGCGGCGTTCGTGCGCGTGGGCGCGGTGGTCGGTGGCGTGTGTTACGGCGTCGTCGTCAACGGATTCACGGGCATCTTCGGGAAGTGAGCGGGAAGAGCGCGCGCGAGGGACGCGCGGGACTCGGGGACGGGGTGATTCTGTAGCGTTTGTTTTGTGATGGTATACCGTGAATTGTAGGGTGATTTCCATCGCGCGGGGAGGTCGTCGTCGTTTTCGTCATCGTTTTCGTTTTCGTTTTCGTTTTCGTCGTCGCGCCCGACCGCGCCCGACCGCGTCCGTCGACGGATTCACGCGCTGAGATCTCTGAGACATTCGACCCATCGATCGAGGCTCACGGGACCGGAGGATCCGACGTCCATGGAATCGTCGTGGTCGGCCTGACCGTGACGCGCCATCTCTAAGAGCATGAATAATCGTTTGATGGGGATCTGCGAACCCGCAAACGCCTCGAGCGCCTGGTAGGCGCGAGGGAGGACGTCCGGCGCGAAGGCGCCGAGCTGGGTGAGCACGGAGGTGGTCTCGCCCGGATTTAACGCCGGAACGTGTAAACACACGTTGAACACGCTGTCGAGTCCCATTCGCTTCAAGATGTCCTGCGAAAACGACGTGGTCCCGATGACGAAGAGTTTGCGTCCGGGCGGAGGCTGTCGCTTGAGCAACACGAGAAGCGCCTGGAGGATGACGTTGCTGAAACGCGGTCCCACGTCGACGTACTCGAGAAGACGTTCGATATCGTCTAACACGATCAAAGAGACCGGAGATTTGTAAGCGTCGTCGAATAACTTGGCCAAATCCGCGCATTTTTTCGCCTCGGGCGCGCCCACAAACGTATCCGGCGAGAAGAGTTTCGTAAACGGAAACTGAGACTTGATCGCGAGCGCAGCCGAGAGCGCCGTCTTTCCAGTTCCCGCGCTGCCTTCGAGTAAGCATGTGAGCATCGGTGTCTTCTCGGACACGCGAACTTGCTCAATGAGCGATTCCATCGTTGACACGAGTTTCTCGTGTGTTTCGCCGTGAGAAATCATACCGTTCAACATGCATCGTTCAAATAACGTCGTCGACGCGCCGAACGCCGGCTTCACCTCGAGTAACGCCTTTTCAAAATCTGCCATGGTCACTTTGATATTCTCTTCATCGATGGGCGCGCCGATATCGTTCATATCCACCTGTCGCATCAACGCAAAGGATACGGCGGACTTTACGAGACCTTCGATTTCCGCTCCGCTAAAGTTGCCGGTGCGTCTCGCGAGCTCTGCCAAGTCTACATCTGCACCAAGAAACTCATTCTCGCTCATGCGATTCGAGTGAATGTTCAAGATTTGTATGCGACCCTTCTCGTCCGGCAAACCGATTTCTATGTGAACCTCTAAACGTCCTGGACGCAACATGGCCTCGTCCAACATGTCCTTTCTATTTGTCATACCAATGAGCAGAATATTGTTCAACGCGTCGACGCCATCGATTTTCGTGAGAAGCTGATTCACGATGGAGTCGTGCACGCCTGTACCACTAGTAACACTCCCTCTGGATTTACACAACGCATCTATCTCATCGAAGATGAAGATGTGCAAATCGCTATCGTCTCCGCGAGCCTTGTACTCATTCTCCGCGTCTATGAACAAGTTGCGGATGTTCTCTTCGGATTGGCCCACATACTTGGACATGACTTCCGGACCGTTCACAATCACGGGTTCCTTGCCATTCAACATCTTACCGATCTGCCTCGCGATCAAAGTCTTACCCGTACCAGGCGGACCGTGAAGCAACATACCCTTGACGTGTTTGATCCCGAGTCGCTCCACAACACTTTGCGGGAAAACTCGCGAAGAAAACGCCCGTCTAAAAATATCCTCGAACTGCCTATCCAAGCCACCGATTCCGAGCTTGGAGAAACTGAAATCCTTATTCTTGAACAACCCCGTGTTCATCACCGCAGCCTTTTGTCCTTGAACTTTGATGCCGCTATTCGACGTCGCCTCGTACACCACCGTCGTCGCCGGGGTAAACATGCCTCTCAAACTCTGCACGCCTTCCCTGGCGCCTTCGACGACGATGTGATTGATGGTGATTAAATACGTCTCTCCGGCGTAGTCAACGGGTGCTTTTTGCCCGATTGAAAACACTTGCGAGCTAAAAGTCCTCCGCAGAACAGTCGTGAACTCATCCGCGTGCACTTGCCTGTGTTGATTCGTCTGCACCAGCGCCGCCGCCGTCGCCGGTTTGTTACACTCCAACTCTATAGTCATCCCGGCACAATCGAATTCACGACTCGGAGGTTCGTAACGGCTCCATTTCACGACATCTCCCACACTCACTCGCAGAATCTTTCGTTGCACAGTGTTCAGACCCACCGAGCCCGGGGCGACGTCCCCGCGCGGTTGCACCGCGAACACGAACTCTCCGATCTCAACGTACGGCAAACACCCGTTCGCATCGGCGTCGCTCACGAACGCAAAGTTCGTCAGCGCGAGATCCTATCGTCGTCCGGTCCCATTCATTCATCGTCAGTCTGAGATTCACGGTGTCATCACAATTCTCGGGTCCACGCGTCGAGCCGACGCACGCCGCGCACGAGCGACGCGCGCGCGTTGCATCGACGCGAGACGGTCCGGCGCGATCGCATCGACGTCCGCGTCCCCTCGCACGCACCTGATTGGGACATTTCCCAACCTTGAAGGCGCCGCTCATCTCGAGGATCCGCGCGTCTCCCACTGACTCCTCGATTCGTCACAGTGAGCCTCGACCGCCGCATGAGCGGGACTCAGAGGGAGAACGCGCGAGAGGGGACGACGGAAGAGGCGTCACCGAGGGATACGTCCGATCTGAGCGCGAGCGCGAGCGCGAGCGAGTTTGCGAGCGTCGACGAAGAGTTGGAGTTCACGGCACCGAAGCCGAGGAATTTGGGCTCGCAGTCGGACGGTAAGGGAAACTACTGCGGTGGGGGCTTCGGTGCGTTGGTGAAAGGGTGGTCGTTGTTGTGTTGTTGTCAGGGTCTGAGTCGAACGAAGAATGGGGATCGTTGTTGACGCGCTGCGAAGGCTCGAGGAGAGAGGGACGGGGGTCGGGGCGTTCGCGAATGCGGCGGCGGACGCGCGAGAGGTGAGAAACGCGTGCGCTGGAAACGTCGAGGCGACGCGAGCGTTGAGGGAAAGCGATGGGTGCGGAACTTTGCTGCGTCTGATGCGAGACGCGGCCACGTCGGGAGGTAAAACGTCGGAGGAGGAGGAGGAGGGAAGGATGAAAAGCGTCATGTTTTCTCTTCAGACCCTCGTCAACGCCGGGATGGATGACGCAGAATGCCTGCGCGCGGCGTGGGAAGCACCGGTCATCGTGGAAGCGTTGGATGCGGTGTCGCGGTTGCGAGGTAAGAGCGCCGCGAAGACGCATGGGTTATTGTGTATTTTTGTAGACACGTGCGTGAAGGATGACGAGTCTCGCGCGCCTCGAGTCCTCGACTCTGCGCAAACGTTTTGGCTCTCTCTTCTGCGCGCGTCGTCAGAAATGGATGAACCAGACGGTGTCGGTGGAGGTTCCCACCTGATGAATTTGATTTGTACCTTGTGTTGCAAGAGTGATGGTTTACCAAAGTTGTTTAGAGGTTTGTCTCCAAACGGAGCGGAGATTTCCGCGCTCAACGAAGCCATGCTTCGCGCCCGCCTTGTGGCACTCGCAGAAGACGACTCCCGCATCAATGAATTAGAGTCTGACTTTCACGCGCGCAAGACACCAAAACTTGAATACGTTTCCGAGCAAGCGACTTTGTTACACTTTGTCGCAACTCTGATGGGCGACAAGGAGGCGACTTCGTACGTCGACTTTCATCACTCAGAGGTTCGTGAGGGAGAGCAACCGCCTCTTCTTTTACCTGAGGGTGTGCTAGCGTTCGTCTTAGATACCACCTCTGTGGTCGCTACACGTTTTGCGCTGACCGAAGATGAAGACGAAAGGGACGTCGCGTTGTCGCTCTTGATGGAGTGCGTGAGCATTTTGCGGCAGATGAGCGAGCGAGAAGTCAAGTCCCACATCGGCGACACGATCGCGTGCTTAGCTGCGATGGGTCTCGTGCGTTTAGTTTTGTCTCTTCTCGCCGCGTTACCGCCACCGGAAGGTATTGGTCAGACAAGCAAGGCGACGGGACCCGCCTCGGCGCCTCGACTGGAAGCGTACGTACCGGAAGAGTTGAAAAGTGAACTTGTGTATCCTAGCAAAGTTCCTTGGTCTGGCTATCGGGTCGATCTCATCGCGATCATCGGTAACGCGGCCTTCAATCGCGCGAGAGTGTGTGACGACGTGGCAAACTTGGGCGGCCTTCCGATTGTTTTGAATCACACACGAGGCGAAGACGACGAGCCGTATCTCAGAGAGTGGGCACTCTGGGCGGTGCGTAACATGACGCAGGCGAGCGATATGGCGCGAAATAAAATTTCTGAACTGCAACCTCAAGCAATAGAAGAGAGCGAAGACCTTTTGTCAAGAGGGCTCGGAGTCGAGCTAAACAGAGAAACCGGCAAACCGAGAGTCGTGAAGCGAGAGGCACCGAACGCAGCGGTTGACGCAGTTCAACCAGAGGAACAGGGTGAACAGTCGGAATTCGCGATTCCGGAGAATTGGAAAATAACGGAACTGTAGCGAACCAATATCTACTAGCACAATGTACACTGCAACGTAATTCTATACATGTAATCTATCTCCGTCTAACATTTTGAACGAGTACCCACACCGCGCCCAAGCCGAGCGCTACCGAGACGCGAAAGTTTCTACGAGTATTTCCGACAAAAACGTGGCGCTCGGACTCCTCTAGCTCCTCGGCGGCGATCGCCGGTGTGAATACTCTCTCTATTCTAATGACGCTTCCGGGAACGGATCCTGCGCTCCCCATTCCTGTTCTCACGACGGAGGCGCCGTGTCGCTCGTAATACCGCAACAGTCGTCCCCGTCCAACTTTAGGATCGATGTCCACGCTCGCCTGTATCCTCAACACACCCGCGCGAGCCGCGCGCGATTGCACGAGCCTCATGAGGTACGAACCGAGTCCGCGTCGTCGATGAGAGGGCACGACGCCCAAGTGCGCTCCGTACCAACTGTCCGAGTACGCGTACCCGCACGCGAAACCGACGATTTCTCCGAGGACGCCCTCCGAATCCGCGACGCGAAGCAAGAACCACGTCGCCTGCGTCTCTTCGTGTAACCACGTGACGCGATCGAAGAACGCATCCGCGGTGGCGTCGTCGCTCTCGAGGGCATCCTCTGGGAAACACGAACGATGCGCTCGCGAGAGCTCGGCAAAGAGTCGTCGCGCGCCGGCGTGATCGACGATTTCGAGGACGAGCGCGCGCGACATGGCTCTCGGGCGCGTTCACGACCCGACTCTCTCGTTCGCGAGCGCGCCGCGAGGACGACGCGACGCGCGAGAGCGCGACGAAGAGTACCGCGCGCGCGCCGGCGAGTGTCGTGAGTTGGTTGTGTGGCTCATTACATCGCTTCTCCGCTAAGAATCACGTCGTCAATCTTGAGGATGAGCTTGACGACCTGCGTGGCCAGTAAGATTTGCTGTTGCTTACCGATCAAAGTCTCGAAGACGCCCTGAGACTTCATGTCGTTCGTGCCGACTTCCTTGCAGTCGACGCCGAGCACCGGGTTCTTCTCCTTGAGCTGCTGCGCCTTGATGTCCGCCACCGTTTCAATCGGCGGAAGACCGCTGTTCTCGGCTAAAGCGGTGGGCACGGCGTCTAAAGCATCAGCGAACGCTCGCATGGCATATTGCTCGACGCTCGCAATCTTGTCAGCTTCCTCTTCGACGGCGATGGCGCACGCGATTTCCGCGGAACCGCCGCCGTACACGATGTTGTTCGATCGAACCAAGTTGCGAGCGACGCAAATAGCATCGTGCAAAGAGCGCTTGGTTTCATCAATCATCATCTTGTTGCCTCCACGAATGAAAACCGTGACCGCCTTGCTCGCGGCACAGTCTTCAATGATGACCATGCGTTCCTTGGTCGTGCCGAACGCCACCTCCTTCACCATCCCGGCGGATCCGAGCTTCTCCGGGGTCAATTCCGTGAAACGAGGGACGATTCGTCCACCAGTCGCGATGGCTAAAAGCTCGAGCTCAACGCCGCCGACCCAACGAATGGCGGGAAGCTTTTGTTGCATGAGCATGGAATTCGCTTCGTCGTCGAAACCCCACTGACAAATGACAAGCGTCGCGCCACTATCCTTGCACTGCTTCACCATGTCGTTGAAATACTTTTCCTCCTGCTGACGAAGTTCCTCATACTTTTCTGCAGTGTCAATCTCAATCTTGTGCTTCGTCTTCGGTTTGGGCGGCTCAAACGGGCAGGTGAGGATGGCAATCTTCGCATCCTTAATTTCCTTGCTCATCTGCGGGTGACTGATGTCTTTGTCCAAGACGATGCCGTTGACCAGGATCGTGTCCTCTAATTTACCACCCACCTTACCCTCAACCTTAATCAAGTCTAAGTTCACATCCTTACGTTCTAAGTCGGCCACAGCCATCACAGCCTTGACGCAAATCTCAGCCATCTCCCGCTTGCATCGGTTCACAATTTTACTACTCAACGTCGTCATGCACGTTTGGATCAAAGGCTCGATGTTTTGCGCGTCAAACTCAAACTTTTCGCTAATTCTCGCGAGCTCCTTGGTCGCCACCTTGGCCGCCATCTCGTAACCTTCGGCAATACGCAGTGGATGGATACCTCGATCGAGAAGAGATTCCGCCTGCTCCAAGAGCGATCCGGCCAGGACGACGACCCCCGTGGTACCGTCGCCGATTTCAAAATCCTGCGACTTGGACAGCTCGACCATGAGTTTACCGATCTCGTGCTCGACTTCCATTTGATCCAAAATAGTCGCCCCATCGTTCGCTGCGCACCAAAATCATCGTCAGTCTCTCGCGCGAACCAGTCGTCGTCGTCGTCGTCGTCTCTCTCGCCGTCTCTCTCTCGCCGTCTCTCTCCCGCGCGCGTCCTCGCCGTCGTCGAACACGCACTTATCGTGATATCACCGTCCCCGGATTGTAAAATCTTATCCATACCCTACACGCGAAACGCATCGCGACCGGTCACCCGTCAGTTCCTTCTCTCTCCGTCGCGAGTCAACGCGCGTCCGCGCCGCGAAAAAAGTCAACCCGCGCGCGCACCTTTGGTCCCAGAGACGACCTCAACGTCCTCGCCACGCTCTTCGCCGCCGCGATGTTCGCGCGCTGCGCCTCGATTCCACGAACGCGAGACTTTTTCCCTTGTTCCTGCGCGCGTCGTTCCCGTCAGTCCACGACCCCTTCGCGCGTCGTCGTCGAACGCGCGCGCGCGGATGGATGATGGATGGATCCGTCGTCGTCGTCGTCGTCGTCGCTCGCGCGCGCGCGCGCGCGCGCGCGTCCTCCTCCTCGCGCGCGTCGCGGTCTCGCGCGCACCTTGATGATGATGAACGGTCGCCCGAACTCATCGAACGCGAGACTCATCGCGCGCGACCGATCGTCGCGAACTCGCGACGTCGCGCATCCATCCCGCGCGCCGGTCGACGTCGGCGTCGAGGACCACCCGCGGTCGTGTGTGTGTTTCATCGACGATGGACTGACGATTCTATGGAAAGGCGCGTCGTACACGACCGCGAGACTAAGGAAAGACGCCGTGGGGGACCGTCCCCACCGTATTGGAACACAGTGAAGCGCCGTGTACGTCGAGCCAAAAGCCACGATCGTCTCGCATCGACGACGGGCGTCTCTGGACGTGGTGTGTGGGGTGGATGTGGAGTCGTGACCCTCGAATAGACACCCGTGTCGACCGCACCCTGGGGGGGGGTGGATGAGGAGTCGTGACCCTCGAATAGACACCCGTGTCGACCGCACCCGAGAAACCGAGAAACACTGGAAACGAACCCGCGAGGGGTCCGCCGGAGTCGCCGGAGTCGTAGGGGGTCGTGGAGGGTCACGACCGGTCGTGCAGCGACGGGGCGCGTCCCCCGGCGCGAGGGTCGCGCCCGCGCGATCGTCTCTGGGGATGGGCGCGCGAGGGTGGGGACGACGGTATGGGGACTTCCTCGAGAGGGCTCGCGCGTGGATGCTAAAAATTGGATGAGGTATCTATGTTTTGGGTGCGTTCGCGAGGGGCGACGCGCGCGCGTTTGGGTTCGGGACGCGCGAGGAGACGCGGCGGCGGGAACGTCTCCGCGGCGGCGCGCGCCGAGGCGGCGCGCCGAGTCACGAAGTCTCCGTCCCGGTGAGGAGCACGGCGTCGGTGAATATACCCTGCGTTTGAAACGTTTCGAGCGTCGCGAGCGCCGGGGCGACGAAGGTCTCTCTGAGCTCGAGCATGACGGTTTGGAAACTTTTCGCGCGTCCCCGCGGCGGCGCGCGCGCCGGCG